>OFEI01000009.1_pt1 | contig 144467 bp, 134 predicted proteins | sample 1521041 | NCBI WGS metagenome assembly OFEI01 (sample SAMN05335687, study PRJEB24111) | insect metagenome | biome: ENVO:00009004; isolation source: gut from larvae fed green and black olives | host: Bactrocera oleae | place: Israel | collected 2011-11
AGATTATCAGTGGCAGTGCGACCGGCGGCGAAGCGGGTAATAGCGTGGTAGTGACCCTCGCGGGCAAAACCTACAGCACGGTACTGGATGCCTCAGGCAACTGGAGTGTCGGGGTCCCGGCCTCGGTGATCGCCGGTTTACAAGATGGCACGGTAAGCATCACGGCCACGGTCACGGATAGTGCGGGGAACGTTGGTCAGCAAAGTCATGAAGTCTTGGTTAATTCAGCCGAAGTGGGCTTAACCATTGATACCGTCGCACAGGATGATGTGATTAATGCTACAGAGGCGGGACAAGCTCTGACGGTGCAAGGGGGCAGTACGCAGTTTGCCACGGGCACAACGGTAACCGTTACCCTTAACCAGAAACAGTACACCGCGACGATCGATGCTAAAGGGCATTGGCAGCTAGAGGTTCCGGCGGCAGATGTTGCGGCGCTGAAAGATGCCAGTAACTATGTCGTCAGCGTAGCGGCATCTGACAGTGCAGGAAATAGCGCGCAGGCCTCGCATTCAATTACGGTCGATACCACGGCACCGGTAATCAGTATTAATACTGTTGCGGGGGATGATGTGCTTAATGCAGCCGAGCAACAACAGCCGCTGGTGTTAAGTGGCAGTACTACGGCGCAGGCGGGCCAGACGGTTACGGTGACCTTAGGCAGCCATAGCTACACCACTACAGTGAAGGCTGATGGATCTTGGCAGTTATCGGTAGCGAGTGATGATTTACAAGGACTTGCTCAAGGCGTAAACCCCGTCAGCGTGTCCGTCTCGGATGTCGCCGGGAATGAAGGTCATACCTCTCATGATTTAACCGTCGATACGCAAGCACCGACCATCACTATCGATACCGTTGCAGGCGATGACATCATCAATAGCGATGAGCAGAAAGCGGGGCAAACACTCAGCGGAACCTCGACGGCGGAAGCGGGGCAGTCCGTGACCGTGACCTTTAATGGTCACAGTTACACCACCACAGTGGATAAAGAGGGTAATTGGTCGGTTAAAGTTTCGGCTCAAGACCTCGTGGGGTTACGTGATGGTGATTACACCGTTACAGCTACAGTCAGCGATAAAGCGGGTAACCCAGGCCAAGCAAGCCATACGGTAACGCTTAATGGTGACGTGCCGACGATAACCATCGATACCTTTGCAGCAGATGACGTGGTTAATGCGGCGGAACATAGCCAACCGTTGATCGTCAGTGGCACCACCACGGCACCGGCAGGCCAACACGTCTCCATTACGTTAAATGGTAAGACTTATACTGCAGTCGTTGATGATAAAGGAAATTGGCAAGCCACGATCAGTAGTAAGGATATTACTGCTCTCGCGGATGGTGAAACTTATGCCATCCAAGCACAGGTGGCTAACAGCATCGGCAACAGTGGGTCGGTCTCCCATAGCATTAACGTTGACATTACTGCGCCGAGTATGGGCATTACCATCGATGCACTGCAAGATGATACTGGGCTGAGTGCCACAGATTTCATCACTAACGATGCCAAAGTGGTTCTGAACGGTAAATTATCGGCAGCCTTGGCGGATGATGAACATGCTCAGATCAGTCTGGACGGTGGAAAAAACTGGCAGAACCTTACCGTCACGGGTAATACCTGGACGTTTAGTGATGGGCGCACCTTAGCAGACGGATCTTGGGACTATCAGGTTCGCGTTATCGATGATGCAGGCAATGTCGGTGCGACCGCAGAGCAAAAAGTGGTTATCGATACTACGGCGCCGGATGCGGCCACGATCACGATTGATGCGATCGTTCAGGATACAGGTCTGTCGGATCATGATTTCATTACCAGTGATACGCAGCTTTCCGTGACCGGAACCTTGGGCGCAGAGCTGGGCAAATATGACCATGCACAAGTCAGCATCGATGGGGGGAAAACCTGGGTGGATGTCAGCGTCAGTGGCAAAACCTGGACCTATGTCGATAGTCGCACGTTAACCGATGGGAAATATAACTATCAAGTTAGGGTGATCGATGATGCAGGCAATATCAGTGCAACGGCAAGCCAAGTGGTTACCGTCGATACCCAAGTCCCTGATAGCTCGAAAACGATCTCCATCGATAGTATCGATCAGGATACCGGGCTGCACAGTAATGACTTTATCACCAGCGATACCTCACTCACGGTGAAAGGATCGTTAGGGGCTTCGCTGTCGGCAAATGAGTACGCGCAGATCAGCCTCGATAACGGAAAAACGTGGCAGAACGTCAATGTGGTCGGTACGCAATGGAACTATACCGATAGCCGTACGTTGACTGATGGCAACTATACCTATTGGGTACGTGTCGTTGATGCTGCCGGTAACGTAGGGGCCTTTACCCATCAACAGGTGACTATCGATACCGTTGCGCCAGACGTGGCGGAGAAAGTCACGGTTGACGATATTACTGTTGACAGTGGTTTTGATGCGCATGATTATGTAACGAATCAAACCTCGTACACCTTGGAAGGTTCGTTAGGGAAAGCTTTACAAGCTAACGAATACGTTCAAGTCAGTATAGATGGGGGTAAAACCTGGACCGATGCGAGCGTTGACGGCACATCATGGCGCTATCAAGAGAGTCGCACCTTAACCGATGGTGTTTATAACTACCAAGTTCGGGTGATTGACGAAGCGGGTAATATCGGGTCGACCACGTCGCAGAAAGTCACGGTCGACACCACAGCCCCTGACTATGGCATTACTATTGATGGTATTAGCGAGGATACCGGGCAGTCTGCCAGTGATTTCATCACAATGGATCAAACCCTGACCATGAGAGGCACCCTTGGTAGTCCATTAGCCAGTGATGAGCGAGTGCAAATTAGTCTTGATGGCGGGCAAACCTGGGTAGATACCACGGTCACCAATAAACAGTGGACCTACAGTGATAGTCGTACCCTCGCGGATGGCGATTACCAATATCAAGTCCGCATTATTGACCAAGCAGGCAATGTTGGCTCGGTCGCGCATCAAACGGTCACCGTCGATACCACCGCACCGGCGAGCCAAGGCAGTATAGTCAGTTACACCGATGATCAAGGTGAGCGTCAAGGGAACTTTGGTTCTAAGGTTGCGACCGACGATACCGCACCTGTCATTAATGGCACGCTAAGCCAAGTCGTTGGAAAAGGAGACATCGTTCAGCTATTCCGTGATGGTGTGTTAGTCGGCTTAGTGACAATGACTGATTCGACACACTGGACATATCAAGATAATGGTTTATCTGATGGTAAACACAGCTATTTTGTTCGTGTGATGGATCTCGCCGGTAACTATACCGACTCTACAAGTTTTGGCCTGAAAGTGGACACGTCTGTCCCTACCACAGTCGCGACCATCAATGCGGTAACGACTTCCGATACGACGCCTATTATCAACGGGACGGTTTCGGCCACCCTAGAGCACGGTGAATATATCCAAGTCACGGTGGGCGGAAAAACTTATACCTCCGAAGAGGGGGGAGCGGTTGTTGTCGATTATGCCCATAACACTTGGTATTTGCAGGTGCCTGACAGTAGTGCATTGGCGGTTAACAGCTACGATGTTACTGCGCAAATTAAGAGTAGTCCGGGGAATGGTAATACCACAGGGTTGGCACATGGGACCTTGGTGGTGAATACCGAAAGCGTTAATACCGACTGGGCAACGGCTGCCGGTGCAGGTAATAACTCGAGCATGCTTATTGGGACGAATAGTCAAGGGTTATGGACGATCGGCGCAAATGGCCAGATTTATAATGGCACTGACCTTTCTAGCTATGACGACAACAAATTGACTAACACCCGGGGGGCCGCGCTGGTAAATATGACGGGTGCCGATGTTAACCGTAGTGGTGTACAGACCCTCTATGGGACTGAAACAGACTATGGTAACAGTACCCAGATTACCTGGACCTTCGACGGCAGTAATTATAACGGTTCACAATTAGCGATGGGCACCACCATTTATTATGGTGGAGTCATGGCCTATGACCGGACAGGGGATGGTTATCTTGATCTCGCCTACGGTGATGCGGGGATGGACTCCTTAACCTATCTGAACAACAACAAAGGTGTGTTGAAGCCAGATGGGACCGGTGGTGAGAGTAACTTCTACGGGCAGTTTGATTCCGGCCGTGAAATTTCCGGGGTCGATCTGAACAATGACGGTACGGTGGATATTGTCCAGCACACCAACCGTAGTGGCGCTTATGCCTTGACGGTGATCACCAATAAAGGCGATGGCACCTTAGCGGTCGGTCAGGATATCAGTAACGTATTCGTCGGCAATGGTGCCAACAGTAGGAACGCTGCGTCCATGACCTGGGCCGATTTTAATGGCGATGGCTATATGGATCTGTATATCGGCAGCGGCAGTAAAGGCAATGCGGGACAGATCTTCTATAACGACGGTAAAGGTAAACTGGCCACCACCGGCACAGCCATCGAGTCCACGGGCGCGACACAGGGCTATTTGTCGACCGCCGTCGACTGGAATGGTGACGGACAGATGGATGTGGTGAAGTTCAGCACCTACGGTGGCGCGCAAACCGCCACGCTGTTTACCAATAATAATCATGGGGCGAGTTTCACGGCCAGCAACTTGGCCAGTAAGCTGGTGAATGTGACGGGTATTGCGGCGATGGATTATGACTGGAACGGTACCCAAGACCTGCTGGTTTCTCAGCAGAACGGCAAAGTGGTATTGATCCAGAATAATAATAAGATTGCTGATGGCACGGCCATGCATTTACGCATCGTAGACAGTGAAGGGATCAATGTTTTTTATGGAAATACCGTTAATCTATACAACTCCGCTGGTAAGTTAGTGGCCTCACAAATTATCAATGCCCAGTCAGGCGTTGGTGTGAACGACACTTCAGCTTTAGTAAGTTTCTATGGCTTAAATCCTAATGATACTTATTCGGCTCAATTGGTAAAAATTACTAATGGGAAGTCGGACAATGTCACCTGGGATAATCTCGAAGCGGGTAATGGAAAAGAGAGCTATGCCTTAACGGCTGATGCGGCAACGGGCGGTCATAGCGGCACCCTGACCGGAACAGGCTATAACGACACCTTCGTCGCAGAAGAGGGAAGTTATACCTATAACGGCGGCGGTGGCTGGACGACCCGTTCTGATCACGATAGCTGGAGCACGACCGGTGGGGTCGACGTGGTGGATTATCGTAATGCCACCGCGGGAGTCAATGTCGATCTCAGTATCTCGTCGGCACAAGACACCGGCTTCAACACGTCGCGTTTAGTCAATATCGAAGGGATCAATGGCTCGGACTTCAATGATGTGATCACCGGAAGTAAAGGGGATAACCAATTCGAAGGCCGCGGCGGGAATGACACCTTTAATATCGGCAATGGCGGTCACGATACGATGTTGTATAAGTTGATCAACAGCGCTGATGCAACGGGCGGTAACGGTAGTGACGTGGTGAATGGCTTTACTGTCGGTGCCTGGGAGTCGACCGCAGATACTGATCGTATCGACTTAAGGGAGCTACTAAGCGGGTCGGGCTATAAAGGGGACGGTTCAGCCAGTTACGTTGACGGCGTGGCAACCCTTGGGGCGAGTGCCGGTAATATCACCGATTACTTGCATGTTGTTCACACTGGGAGCAACACCGAGATCCAGATCGACAGAGATGGAACGGGCAGTCAGTTTGATGCCACCACGGTAGTGACTCTTAATGGCGTGCAGACTGACTTGGCAACCTTACTGGCCAATCACCAGTTGTTAGTGGTGTAGTCGCCTCTCCCCATGGGATAACCCATGGGGACTCTTTTTCCTTTCTTACCGTCCTCGCCGACGGGGGGCTTCGTTAACTCAGGCCCCCCCGTCGGCGAGGGCAATTATTGAGTTGTTAGAGTAGGGTTTAGTTATGAAAACGCATCCGCACTATGAGCCTTGGTTGCAGGCGATGTTAAGTGTTGCAAAATTTTATCGTCTGGATTTCTCTCAAGAACATGTCCGGATGACCATCAATCATGAAAGCCAGTCCCCCGAACAGTGGGTATTGGAAGATATGGCAAAACAACTGGGTCTCAACCTGCGAACCGTGGCGGCGGACCCTCGTCTTCTCGACCCGTGGCGATTGCCCTTGGTCGTGGAATTAAGTGAACAACAAATTGCCGTTATTACCAAAATGGATGATAGCGGCTCGCTTACCTTACAATTTAGCGGCGAACAAGGCTTAGAGACCACGCTGACGCGGGAGGAACTCGCCACACGCCTCCAACGCATTATCGTATTACGACCGGCAGAATCGGTACGTGATGCGCGCGTCGATGACTATATTAAACCCTATGAAAAAAATTGGTTCTGGCAGCTGGCGCTCAAAGACTGGCGTCGCTACAGCGATATCATGATCGTTGCGCTGGTTGCGAACGTATTGGCGCTCTCAGGCATGATTTTTTCAATGCAAATCTACGATCGTGTGGTCCCCGCACAATCTGTCCCAACACTTTGGGTGCTGTTTAGTGGGGTAATGATTGCCATATTATTCGAATTTACGATGCGCATGTTGCGCGTGCATATTTCGGATGTGATCGGTAAACGTGCCGATTTACGTATTTCTGAACGAGTGTTCGCCCATGCGTTGCGTATCAAAAACGGTATGCGTTCTCGCTCGACCGGGTCATTTATCTCACAAATAAGGGAGCTGGAGTCGGTGCGTGAACTCATCACCTCGACCACCATCTCGGCCTTTTCCGATTTACCGTTCTTCTTATTCTTCGTGGCGATCTTATGGATGATCGGCGGACCGTTGGTATTTGTGGTGTTATTAGCCGTGCCACTGTTAGTGATACCGGGGTTATTGATTCAGATCCCTTTGGCTAAATTATCGGCAGAGGGTATGCGTGAATCGGCGATCCGTAATGCCACCTTGGTTGAAGCGGTGCAGGGCATTGAAGACATTAAACTGATGCGTGCGGAGCAGCGCTTTCAAAACCAGTGGAACAATACCAATGACGTGGCGGCGACGGTCGGCATGAAACAACGTTGGTTAACAGGCTTACTGATGACCTGGACACAAGAGGTCCAATCGATCGTCTATGCCGTGGTACTGCTGGTCGGCTGCTATTTAGTGATGAGTGGCGATATGACCACCGGGGCACTGGTGGGGACGTCTATTCTCGCGTCACGGACCATCGCGCCGCTCTCACAAATTTCTGGCGTATTATCGCGTTGGCAATCCGCCAAAGTGGCCCGTAAGGGACTCGATGATTTGATGCAGCGTCCCATCGATGACCCACTGGCCAGTAAACGGGTCCATAAATCTCATCTACAAGGCCACTATCAGCTGAAAAACGTCAGTTTTTACTATGACGAAGAAGAGAAAACAGAAGTGATAAGCCTAGCGCAATTTACCATTAAACCGGGGGAGAAAATTGCGCTACTGGGACGCAACGGGTCGGGTAAAAGTACCTTACTGCAATTGCTTGCCGCCATGCAGGAACCCCAAGTGGGCAGTATCTTGTTAGACGATATCGCGCTGGCCCATCTAGATCCCGCCGATGTACGGCGTGATATGCAATTATTGACGCAGCACGCACGGCTATTTTTCGGTTCGATTCGCGACAATATTACGCTAGGTAACCCGTTGGCCAGCGACGAGGAGATCCATCATGCGCTGACGCTCAGTGGCGCGATAGACTTTGTGCGCAACCAAAAATTGGGCCTTAATGCGATGGTCAATGAAGGGGGCTTTGGCATGTCAGGAGGGCAGCGTCAGGCATTGTTATTGTCGCGCGCCATATTGACCTCGCCCGCGATTCTGTTATTGGACGAACCGACGGCATCCTTGGATGAGATGAGTGAACAGCACTTTATCCATGCGTTACGCCAATGGCTTAACCCGACTAAAACCTTAGTGATAGCGACCCATCGATTGGCCGCACTGGAACTGGTGGACCGGATTATCGTGCTCGAAAACGGGAAGATTATCAAAGATGGCCCGCGCGATGCCATTCTCCAACAGAGCGGGTTAGCCCGTCCGGCTTCCCCGACGCGTCGTGTGACTTTGCGCAATACCCCCCCTTCAGAGCAGGAGGCGAACTCATGAGTGAGTTAGGCAAATTTAACAGCCGATTACGTGAACCGAAACTGCCGCATTCGACTTTAGTGGCCTGGAGCCTATTTGCCTTGCTCTGTGTGTTTATCACCTGGGCAAGCTTCTTCCACCTAGATGAAGTGACGACCGGTAACGGTAAAGTGGTTCCTTCCTCGCACGAACAAGTGATTCAATCGCTAGAAGGCGGGATTATGCATAAATTATTTGTGAAGGAGGGGGATATTGTTGAGCAAGGCCAACCGCTTGCCCAATTAGATCGGACTAAAACGCAATTTAGTGTGATGGAGAGTGAGTCTAGACTGAATGCCGCGCTGGCGACGGCGGCGCGGTTGAATGCTGAAGTCAATGGCACACCGTTGACCTTTCCTCCAGAGATCGCGAATGACAGTGGTTTGATTAAACAAGAAACCGCGCTGTATGAATCTCGACGCGCCAGTTTAACCAAGGGGCTAGCAGGATTACGCGAAGGGGCTGTGTTAGTGCAACGGGAACTGACTATGACGCAGCCTTTGGTGAAACTGGGTGCGGCCAGCAACGTCGAAGTCTTACGCTTACAGCGGCAGAAGAACGATCTCGAAAGTAAGATTACCGAGATGCAAAACCAGTATTTCGTGAAAGCCCGTGAAGAGTTAGCGAAAGCCAATGAAGAAATTGAAGCGCAACGCTCGGTCACGCGTGGACGGGAAGATTCCCTCACTCGCTTAACCTTTAATGCCCCCTTACGGGGCATTGTTAAAGATATCGATGTGACCACCGTGGGCGGGGTTATTCCACCCAATGGTAAGTTGATGACCTTGGTGCCGCTTGATGATCAAATGGTCATCGAAGCGAAAATCTCTCCCCGTGATGTGGCCTTTATTCATCCAGGCCAGAAAGCGATGGTAAAAATTACCGCTTATGATTACTCGATTTTTGGCGGCTTACCGGGAGAGGTCACCATGATATCGCCCGATACGATTCAAGATGAGGTGAAACGCGATATTTTCTACTATCGGGTCTATATCCGCACGAATAGTAACCATCTGGAAAATCGCGACCACAAGCAGTTTCCGATATTCCCAGGGATGATCTCTACCGTCGATATTAAGACGGGCCATAAGACTGTGTTGCAGTATCTTATCAAGCCACTCAATAAGGCGAGAGAGGCGTTACGCGAACGCTAATACATCGCAGAGGTGGGCGTCAGCCCACCTCGCTAATTATTGTCGTGACGCTATAGCTAAGCCTTATCGTCACCTAAGTCAACTATTACGGTGGTTGTCATGGTCTTGTCATAATTGTGCCTTATTATTTTTCCCATCTCAAAACATGGAAAAATAACTGTGAAGCTACGTTCGACCCTACTCTTACTGCTGATGCCAACCCTCAGCCTCTCGGCGTATGCCGCTGAACCGGCAAGCTGCGCACCAAAATCTTATGAAATGGCGCTTAAATATCAACAACAATCTGCTGAGGTTATGGCGTTACAATTACAAACCTACCGGCTTGCAACTGAACGCTTAGCAGAAAAAATCGCCAAGCCTAGCCCTGCGACTAAGCCGGCGGTGGTACTCGACCTCGATGAAACCGTCCTTGATAATTCAGCGCTATTAGTCCGCGATATGCAGCAATGCCATGACTTTACGACCTGGGACACCTGGGGAGAGTGGGAAAAGACAGGTCGGCCTAAGCTTATACCGGGGGTGAAAGCATTTCTCGACTTTGCTAACCAGCATCAGATCAGCATCTATTATGTGTCTGATCGCAGTCAGGATAATAAATCTTATACACTCGCTACCCTTAAAGCGTTAGGGCTACCTCAAATCAGTGCAAATAGCGTATTACTCGATACCGGCAGTAAAGTACAACGCCGCGAGGCTATTGAGAAAACGCATCAGATCATCATGTTATTTGGAGATAGTCTCGCCGACTTTGCCGGGGTATTTAAAAATCATAAACCGGCTACCGAGCAACGCCAGTTGGTGCAGGATCAGCAGAAACACTTTGGCGATGACTGGTTTATCCTACCGAATGCCTCTTATGGCTCGTGGTCAACCGCTACCCTCAATAGTTGGAACTCAGGCTAGACTACACGCTAACCATTGCTGACTTAGCTAGGTGAATAGCCTGGCTAAGCTTGAATATAATTTTCTTTGAACGATATCTCATTATTCCTATTTAAGTGCCTAGGGTTTTGTTGATTTTTTCAGCATGACGTTATATTTTGATGATAAATTTAATATTTCCTTACGCTTTCTTACTATTGGATATTGCGGCATGCAGACAAGGACGACTCCCTCCCTCCGGCGCATTAAACTCGGGTTGCTTAGCGTCACCTTCGTCACCTCTCTGGCCGAGGCGGCACCATTTATCGATCAGCAACAACAACATATCCAGACTCAGCAATCGGCGAGAGAGTCACAACTGACACCGAATGCCCCGGATATCTCCTTAGAAAACCCGATCCCGATCAATGTTGAAGGGCCTTTTTTATCGGAAACCCCTTGCTTTCCAATAAAAAAAGTTCATGTGACAGGAACCGATTCCTTCCCGGGATGGTTTCGTGCGCAGGCCATTGTCGATCAAGGCGTCGGCCACTGCTTAGGGGTTAAGGGGATCAATCAGCTGATGGGGCGTCTACAAAATCGTCTTATCGCCCATGGTTGGGTGACCTCGCGGGTACTGGTGCCCGCTCAAGATCTCAGCCAAGGAGAACTCACCCTATCGTTGGTCGCCGGAACGTTGGGCGAGGTACGTTATGCGCCAGGCTCCGATACGCGCGCGTTGATTGGCAATTCCGTACCTGCGACCGCCGGGAAAGTGCTCGACTTACGCGATATCGAGCAGGGACTTGAGAATCAGCAAAGGCTGCCGACGGTCGAAGACACGATGGAGATCGTACCGGGACAGCAGGCAGGCGAGAGCGATGTGGTAATCACTCGTCATCAAGCGAAAGTCTGGCGGGTCAATCTGTGGACCGATGATTCTGGAACCAAAAGTACCGGCCGCACACAAGTCGGTGGGATGCTCGCCCTCGATAACCCCTTTGCGCTGAGCGATTTACTCTACGTCTCTGCCAGCCATGATATTGGTTTTAAAGGGCATAAACAGAGTAAAAATATTAATGACCACTACTCCGTTCCTCTCGGCTACTGGTTGCTTGAGGTGACCGGCGGCGAATATGACTATGTCCAAAACGTGGCCGGGTATAACGGCGACATTCGTTACTCGGGTAAAAGTAAGAACCTCAATGTGGGTGTGAGTCGCGTTATTCAACGCAATGCCAGCGGTAAAACCACCTTACGCAGTAGTTTATTGATCCGTGAGTTACAAAACTATATCGACCGTAGCGAAATCGAGGTGCAACGTCGGCGAACCAGCGCTTGGCAATTAGGCCTTGACCATCGGCATTATCTCGGACCGATTACGCTAAATGGTAGCGTCAATTACCAGCACGGCACACGCTGGTTTGGGGCGTTACCCGCTTACGAAGAGCAGTACGATGCGGGGTATCGCGCCACGGCGAAAAGTAAAATATTCACCTGGAACCTCGGGATGGACTGGCCATTTCAGGTGGCTTCTCAAAACTTCCGCTATCAAGTGACCTACCTGCGCCAGCAAAGCTCGACGCCATTGACCTCTCCCGATCAACTCGCCATCGGTAACCGCTGGACGGTTCGCGGCTTTAACGGCGAACGAACGCTCAGTGCCAGCCATGGCTGGTACGTACAGAATACCCTCGCTTGGCAGACGCCGCTCGCCAATCAAGAGCTGTATCTGGGTGCCGATTATGGAGAGGTGGGCGGGCGAAGCGATGGCTCCACTCTCTTAGGGCGACATCTCGCTGGGAGCATCGTGGGAGTAAGGGGGGCGCTGTCGAGTGTCGGGGTAGGCTATGACCTATTTGCTGGCACGCCGCTGGCTAAGCCAAAAGGATTCAAAACTGACAGGGTAACCTTTGGGTTTAGCCTAAACTGGCAGTACTAATACAGGGACGAATTATGAACAAGCACTGTTATCGAATTATTTTTAACCGTTGTCTGCAAAGGCTGGTCGTGGTGTCGGAATTGGCACGACGCGCGGGCGGGACGAGTCGCGCCGGTCAGCCGGGGCAGCGACTGAGTATTGCCACGCTGCGTCCGCTAACCTTTGCGCTGCTCCTCGCAGGGGGAGCGCTCAGCGCCAGCGCGCAGGCGGGAGGAATTGTTGCCGATCCCGGTGCGCCACGGGGCCAACAGCCAACGGTACAACAAACCGGTAATGGATTACCGCAGGTCGATATCCGTGCACCCAATAGCCAGGGGCTATCTCACAACACTTATCGTCAATTTGACGTGGATGAACGCGGCGCGATTCTAAATAACAGCCAACATGCGACCCCGACCCAGTTAGCGGGGCAGATTGCCGGCAACCCTTGGTTAGCGAAAGGGTCGGCTAAGGTGATCCTTAACGAGGTCAACAGCGCCAATCCCAGCCAATTGCGTGGATTTGTCGAGGTCGCCGGTCATAAGGCGGATGTGATTATCGCTAACCCGGCGGGGATTAGCTGCAGTGGGTGCGGTTTTATCAACGCGGGTCGCAATACCCTAGCCGCTGGTCGAGTACGACTGGAGAATGGTCAGATCGCCGGTTACGATGTGGATCGAGGACGCATCACGATTAGCGGCGCGGGGATGAATGGCACGGGGCAAGACTATACGCGGCTTATTGCGCGAGCGGTCGAGGTCAATGGGCGCGTACAGGCCGGAGACCTAAAGGTCACTACCGGTCGTAACCAAACCGATGCCGACGGTAATGTTATTAAGGTCAAGGCCGATGATCCTGCGGGACGGCCGACCTTCGCTCTCGATACCGCCGCCTTAGCGGGGATGTATGCCAACCGTATTACGCTCGTGGGGACAGAGCAAGGGGTAGGTGTGCGTAACCGGGGAGAGATAGGCGCAGCCCAAGGCCACTTTACGCTGGATGCCAGCGGTAAGCTGACCAATAGCGGGGTGGTACAGGCCACCCAAAATATCGCCATCCATACGGCAGGCGTGGAGAACCAAGGGCAGATTGCCGCAGCAGGTAATATTACGGTTGCCAGCCAAGGCGATATCACTAATGCCGGGCAACTGCGCGCGCAAGGTGATCTGCAACTCTCTGCGAGCGGGAAATTAGTTAGTCAATCATCCTCGACGCTGATTGCCGGACGCCATGGGACACTCCATGCAAACACTATCGACAACCAGCGCGGCAGTGCAGTGGGGGCGGGTATCGATAGCCAAGGTCAAGCCACGGCGCCGGGGCAACTGACGCTTAGCGCCGACCAACAGCTACGCAGTCACGGCACCCACCTGAGCCGTGATCAGGTAACCATAAAGGGTAAAACGGTCGATCTGAGCGATAGCCAAACGCAGGCGCAGCAGGTGGTGGTGAACGCTCAGGAGGGGGATCTCCATCTCGACCGTGCGCAGCTGGCCGCCCAGCAGGCGACGCTGACCACGCCGGGTCACCTAACGAATCGGCAGGGTAAACTGGTGGCACAGGCGCTCGACCTGACCGCCGCGACCCGGCTGGATAACCAAGGTGGCTCGATTATTTCACAAGGCCCGCAGACGTTTAGGCTGAACAGTCAGCATATCGATAATACGCAAGGCCTTCTGGCCAGTGCGAGCGATTTACGCTTAACCAGCGGGGGCCTCGATAATCGCGGCGGACTGGTGCAAGCCGCGCATAACCTAACTCTCTCTATTCAGGATGGGACGCTCACCAATGCGCAGACCCAAGCGGAGAATCTAGGCCTGCGAGCGGGGGCGTCGCTCGACATACAGGCTAACACCCTCGATAACCATAATGGCTTAATCGCGGCCAATACGATCACCGCGACGGCAGATCAGTGGAATAACCGTCTGGGCGAGGTCATTAGCGATCACGATTTGGTCATGACCACGACACAGCTCGATAATCAGCAGGGGCTACTCAGCGCCCAAGCCGGGGCACTCACCCTGCGCACCAGCCACGATCTACACAATCAGGCGGGCACCCTGCAAAGCCAGGGTGCGCTGACGCTGACCGCCGGTGCGCTGAATAATGACCATGGCAAGATCCTCGCCGCGCAATCGGACGTTACTCTTAACGCCAGCGGCCACCTCGAAAACCAGGCCGGGCAGATTGCGGCCCGCGATCGGGTGAGTGTAACCAGTGCGAGTCTGGCTAACCAACAGGGGCGGATCACCGCCGTTCAGGGGCCGTTAATCCTAAACACCACGGGCTTGCTCGATAACCAGCGGGGGGTGCTACAAACCGGCGGTGCATTCGCCGTTACGGCAGGGCGATTCGCAAATCAAGCTGGCACCCTACAGTCGACGCAGGGCCAAGGGGCTTTACATCTTAGTGAGGGCCTAGATAACCAACAAGGGCTAATCAGTGCCGCTAGCGATCTACAGATTGACGGGGGGGCGCTTAATAACCAACAGGGCGTGCTGATCGCTAAGACCCTTGATCTGCGCACGTTAGCCTTAACGAATCAGGCGGGGTTGATCCAGGGGAGCGATCGACTCGCCATCAACACCCAGGGACAGACGCTTAGCAATCGCGATACCGATAGCGCGAGTCTTGGCCTGCGCTCTGCGGGGGAGCTAATCCTCGATAGCGGCGAGCTAGACAATGGTAACGGCGCGATTGCCGGGCGCGACCTCGCGATAAGCGCACAGCGGCTGGATAATCAACAAGGGTCTGTGCTGGCCAGCGATACCAGCCGCTTAACCCTACAAGGCTTACAGAACGGTCAAGGAGCAATACAGTCGGGGGGCGATAGCTCGGTGGATCTCGGGCAAGGTGAATTCGCTAATCAGCATGGTCAACTGCTTGCTGGGGGCAGTCTTACTCTGCAAACGGGGGTGGTGAATAATCAACAAGGGCAACTGCAAGGCGCTCAAGGACTGTCACTGACCGGCACACAACTCGACAACCAAGGCGGTAAAGTGCTGTCGGGTGCCGATCTGTCGACCGTGGTGGCTCAGGCGATTAACGATCAGGGTACGCTGTATGCCGCGGGCAATGCACAGGTTACCGCCAGCGAGTCGGTCAGTAATCAGCAGGGACTGATTAAGGCGGGAGAACAGCTCACGCTGTCCACCCAGCAACTGGATAATCAGCGAACACGCGGCGACGGGCAGGGGATTGAGGCCCAGACTCTCGCGATCACTGCGACAACCCTGAATAACCAACAAGGTAGCTTACGCGCGGGTGACTCGCTGCAGGCACGGGTAAGCGACGCCTTGGCTAACTATCAGGGGCTGATCTCCTCCCAGGGCCAGTTGACGATAGGGCAGCCGGGCAGTGGCATGAGCCTGAATAATGATCAGGGCGATATTGTCGCCAATGGTGATGCGACGCTCACGCTTGGCCACTTCACACAGGTGGGGCGGGTGACCAGTGGCAATAACCTGAGTGTAGAGGTTGGCAGCGATTTTCAACAGGATGGCCAACTGACGGCTGGAAACGACCTGCAGCTCAATACCGCGGGCCACCAACTGAACAATAGCGGTAGCTTGACGGCTGGACAGCATCTGACGTTGACCAGTGATCGGCTCACTAACCAACAGACGGGCGAGATCAACTCAGGCATCACCACAATCACTAGCCATTACCTAGAAAATCAAGGCTTAGTCGACGGTGGGCAGGTGTTTCTGCTCGCCGATGAGCTGCACAATCGTGGCACGGGAAGAATTTATGGTGATCAATTAGTCATTGATGCCCCGCTATTGACCAATGAGAGTCTCGATAATCACGCGGCAACTATCGCCGGACGAGAAAGTTTGCTGATCGCCACCGACCATTTGATCAACCAAGATAATAGCCTGATCTACAGTAACGGCGATCTACAGATAGGCGGTGCCTTGGCTGCCGACGGCAGCCTGACGGGGCAGGCAACACAGGTTGATAACCTCAGTGCGACCATTGAGGCGATGGGAAGCTTAGGGATCTCTGCTAAGCAGATCGAGAACCGTGATACCCATTTAACGGTTAGCGATGATCTGCAAACGGTGTCGAGCCTCAATGATCTGGTCGAGATTGAGTTTTGTACCGGACGTAAATGGACCGATGCCTGCGGTCGCACCGATGGTGTGCATTATCGGTTTGATGCCAGTATCGATAAATCCGAAGCCCGTAACTATAAAGTGGTGTTTAACTTCGATGCGCAAGGGCGTAGTTATGCACTGGATGCGCAAGGTAACCGCGTCAAATTCACCATCGATGGCAAAGAGGACTATCTCTATGTCTATCAGGATGCCAGGAATAGCATTATCTATTTCCACCAACCGGGTGTGACCGATGCCGGGCGGCGCTTTAACGTCTTCAATTTCGATCAGGTCACCAAGGCCCAAACGGTCAGCGATCAACAGAGCGCGGTACTGCGTAGTGGTGGCGATTTAGTCTTAAATAGTGACCTACATAACAAAGACAGCCAAGTCGTGGCGGGCCAGGCGTTAGTCATCAATGGCGCGGTGAATAACGAGGAAACCGAGGTTAAGCAGACCGTCGAGCAGCAAGGTGAACGACTGGCGGGCGGTCGACGTAAACAGCATAAGCAGACGCGCTACGAAGGCCCTGAAGTCTATCAACCGCCGATCAGTGAGTTAACGGTGCCGCTGCATCTCACCGTACAGCTACAAGGTCAAGGCGCGGGGACCGGGCAAACCATCGCCGCACAAGACGCGACCACCCAGGTCACGGGGGCGTCGAATTTGCTGGCCAATGTGGCCTTGGCACAGCAAGACCATCAAGCCTTAGTGACCGACGTGACCCTACCGGCTCCTGTCGATGCCTCGACACAACTGGCAGCGACCCCTTCTTCGGGGAATTGGGTCATCCGCACCACCAGTGTACCGGTGAGCTTACCCACCACGAGCCTCTACCAGCTTAATCCTGGCACCGACAGTCAGTATCTGGTTGAAACCGACCCGCAATTTACGCGGGGGAAAACCACGGTGAGTAGCAGTGATATCTATCAAGACCAGCTTATCAAGCGATTAGGCGATGGCTATTACGAACAATCCTTGGTGCGTGAGCAGATTGTGAAAGCGACCGGACAACGGTTCTTAACGGGTTATAGCAATGATGAAGCACAATATCGTGCGCTGCTCACGAGTGGTAAAGCCTTTGCCGACCAATTTGGTATCGCGCCGGGGACGGCACTTAGTGCGGAACAGATGGCACAGATGACCAGCGATATGGTGCTGATGGTTAATGAGCGCATCACTCTCTCCGATGGGAGTACCCAGCTGGTGGCCGTGCCGAAACTCTATGCCCGAGTCGACAAGGATCAGTTAAGTGGCAAAGGTGCCTTGCTGGCGGGCAATGCCGTGCAGATCACGACTGCTCATGATCTGCTTAATAGCGGTACCATCGCTGGGCGCGGGCTGACCGCGATTTCGGCCAGCAATCTACTCAACCTAGGTGATATTAGCGGCAACACCACCCAGTTGCTGGCGAGTAACGATATTATCAACCGTGGCGGCCAGTTACTGGGAGGTGATCAACTTACCTTACAGGCGGGGCATGACATCCTTAGCCAAACCGAGAGCTTCCAACGCGGCAGTGAGGCATGGACTGGACGCCAAGCCGGGATAGCGGTAACGGGCCAACAGGGGCAGTTAACGCTGCAAGCCGGACACGACATCCAGCTTACCGCTAGCGCCCTCAGTAATCAGGGAAGCGACAGCACGACGCGCTTGATTGCCGGTCACGACCTTACTCTTGATACGGTAAAACAGAGCCACGCGACGGACTATACTCGCGGTAAAAAAGATTATGACCGTAGCCTAGAGACCCACGACCAAGGCTCCATCATTAATGCCGGTGGCAGCTTAACGATGCAAGCCGGGAACGATATGACCTTGCGCGCCGCAGAAGTGACGGCAGGGGGCGACGCGACACTGACAGCGGGTCACGATCTGACGCTACTCAGTGGTGAGAATAGCTGGGATCAGTCGACCTATATGAAAACCAAAAAGCGTCACGGTTTGTCGAAAACCACGACGGAGGTCGCCACCAGTACCCATCAGATCAGCGCGGTAAGCAGCTCAGTGTCTGGCGACCAAGTCACGCTCCTCGCCGGTCATGATCTGCGTTCAGAAGCCGGGAATATTGTGGGCGATAACGCCGTCAAGCTACTGGCGGGCCATGATGTCGTGATCACCACGGCCGAAGAGTCCGATCACTCAACCAGTATGACCAAGAAGAAGTCGGGGTTAAGTGGCACGGGGGGGATCGGCTTCACCGTCGGCACCTCATCACAAAAAAGGGACCAAGACGACCGCAGTAATGTACAAAAAGGCAGCGTGGTTGGTAGCAGCCAAGGTAACGTCACGGTGACCGCCGGTAACCAAGTGACCCTGCATGGCAGCGATCTGTTGGCAGGCCAAGATATGGCGATTAGCGGTAAGCGTATCGACGTTAGCGCGGCAGAAAATAGCCATACCGCCCTCACCAAAACCGAACAGAAGTCGAGTGGCCTGACCCTCGCGCTTAGCGGCGTGGTGGGGAGTGGCTTAAACACCGCAACTCAGCAGGCCCATTCGGCGGCTAAGGAAGACAATGGACGGCTCGCGGCATTAAAAGCGACCCAATCAGTATTAACCGGTTACAGCGCTAAACTCGCCAACGACCCACATACTACGCAGCCAACGTCACAAGACGCGATGGGGGTTAACCTCTCCTATGGTAACCAACGCGCCCGCTCCGAGCAGAAAGTCGAGCAACAGACGCACGCCGGTAGCCAACTCACCGCCGGGCGCGACCTGAGGTTACAGGCCACCCAAGGGGATATCGATATCACGGGCAGCCAGCTAAAAGCCGGACGTGATACGACGCTGAGCGCCGCGCGGGATATCCTGCTGCACTCTAGCCAAGACAATGAAACCCTGAGTGGTAAAAATAGCAGCCATGGCGGGTCGCTGGGGGTAGGGATTGGGGCTAGCGGCAACAGTGCCGGGATTAGCATTTCTGCTAGTGTCAATGCCAGCAAAGGCAAGGAGAACGGCACTTCTCTAGCTCATCAAGAGACAACGCTCGACAGCGGGGGTTTAGTGACCTTACACAGCGGTCGCGATACCACCTTAACCGGCGCGCAAGTTAACGGTGAGCGGATAGCGGCACAGGTTGGCCGTAACTTAACGCTGACCTCTGAGCAAGACAGCAACCGCTACGACTCCAAGCAACAAAGCGCCAGCGCGGGCGGCAGTTTTACCTTTGGCTCGATGACGGGTTCAGGAAGTTTCAATCTTAGCCAAGATAAGATGCACAGCACCTACGACAGTGTGCAAGAGCAGACCGGCCTGTTTGCGGGCAAAGGGGGCTTTGATGTGAAGGTCGGTGAGCATACCCAGCTTAATGGTGCGGTGATGGGCTCCACTGCCAGTGCCGAGCATAACCGCTTAGAGACCGGCACCCTCGGTTTTAGCGATATCGAAAACCAAGCGGCCTATAAGGTTGAACACCAGAGCGTGGGGGCAAGCACGGGCGCCGGGAGCGCCGGTAACTTTATCGGTAATCTTGGCAATGCCCTGGCCATCGCCGGTAACAAAGAGAAAAACGACAGCTCCACCACCCATGCTGCGGTCAGCGATGGCACGATTGTGGTGCGAAATGTAGATGGACAACAGCAAAACATTAAAGACCTTAGCCGCGACGTCGAACATGCCAACCAGACGCTTAGCCCGATATTCGATAAGGAAAAAGAGCAGCAACGAATGCAGACGCTGCAGCTAATCGGCGAGGTCGGCAACCAAGCCGCCGATATTGCGCGTAAGCAAGGGGAGATAGCAGGGGTTAAAGCACAGTCAGATCCGGCAGCTTTAGAGGCGGCACGTGCAGAGTTGATGGTTAATGGCAATAGCCATCCGACCGCTGAACAGGTAGCCAAACAAGCTTATCAAACCGCGCAAGGCGCTTTTGGGACAGGCAGCAGCCTTCAGCAAGCCATCACCGCCTCAACCGCTGCGATACAAGGATTAGCGGGAGGGGATATTGCTAAGGCATTGGCAGGCGGTGCCGCACCTTACCTAGCCGAGGTTATTCATCGCCAAACGACCTCTGCCGACGATAAGGTGAATAAACCCGCTAACCTGATGGCGCATGCGGTAGTGAATGCGGCATTATCGCTGGCGAAGGGAGAAAATGCGTTAGCGGGAGCCAGTAGTGCGACAATCGCAGAAGCGGTGGGGATGATTTCGAAGGAATATTATGATAAAAATCCTACCGCGCTTAAAGAAGATGAAAAGCAAACCGTAAGTGCCTTAGCCAGTTTGGCCGCAGGGTTAGCGGGCGGACTGGTAGGTGGCGATACGGCGAGTGCGGTATCAGGAATGCAGACCGGGAAGGTGACGGTTGAGAATAACTCGTTAGGTGATAATAAACCAGGGCATGATGACGATGAGCTGAAGAGGGAACATGGTGACCGTGAATTAAAAGTAATTTCGGTGAAACCGTGGACAGGTTCGTTATTAGATGAGAATGGCAATCCGATACCAGGGGCTTATAAAGCTGGAAGTGTGATGCCAGTTGCTGGAAAGGGGGCGAGTGGGACAACTAAGCCATCAATCGGCGCCGACAATACAGCCACCTATCCAAAGTTGAAAGATGATCTGGTACAGCAGAATCTGAATAATATTGCGAAGCAGGACCCGAGGTTGGATGCGGCAGTTAAAGGGAGTGGAACAACAAATCCTAACTTCTCTGTGGGAATGGGAACAATAGCGGAAGCGGATCGGCTGGGTAAAATATGGGTTGGTGATGGAGCCAGATTGCTTACTGACAGTAAAGGTTGGGTTAGTGCTGACGGCACACGTGTGTATCGCTTCCCTACACCTAAACCGAATACACCGCAAGATCTGAATCCAACGGGAGTTCAGGCAAACTTTGAAACATTAAAAGATGGCAAAAGAGTTAGTAACGGTCACATGGGGATTACTAAGTGAAAGGAATACTTAAAACTTTAGGGGTTAACTCAGCGGATTTTAGCCCTGAAACTTATCAGCCTGAAGAAGCCGACATATTTGGACTTTGGATTAACTTATGTATTGGTCCTGATGATCAAGAAGGTGGTCACGATTATCAGCTATTTATCTGTACTCCTGAATGGCTCTGCGAGAACCACTGGGTGCCGGAACTAATACGCCATATGCTGCTGGTGCGTAAATACGATTTGAATGAGATCACCAAAACCATCACAGATTATATCGACCAGTGCGAAGGAAAAGACTGGATGGAGGTAGCTCAAAAGCTCTCTCGTGTTTTTGCCTGGGAATATGAAGATTATCAGCCTTAAGCAACAAATCCCGGCCACCCGCCGATATCGCGCGTACTCAAGGGGAGATAGCAGGACTCAAGGCACAGTCAGATCCGGCCGCCTTAGAGGCGGCACGTGCAGAGTTGATGGTTCATGGCAATAGCCATCCGACCTCTGAACAAGTAGCCAAACAAGCTTATCAAAATGCGAAAGCTACCTTTGGAACAGGTAGCGCAATACAACAGGCCATTACTGCCTCAACTGCCGCAATACAGGGGTTGGCGGGGGGAGATATCGCTAAGGCCTTAGCGGGGGCGAGTGCCCCTTATTTAGCCGAGGTTATCCATCGCCAAACGACCTCTGCCGACGGAGAGGTGAATATCCCCGCCAACCTGATGGCACATGCGGTAGTGAATGCGGCATTATCCCTGGCGAAGGGTGAAAATGCGCTAGCGGGAGCCAGTAGTGCGGTGACCGCCGAGGCGGTGGGGATGATTTCAAAGGCGTATTATGATAAAAAGCCTTCTGAGCTGGATGAGTCACAGAAACAAACCATTAGTGCCTTAGCCAGTTTAGCCGCAGGGTTAGCGGGCGGACTGGTGGGCGGCGATACGGCGAGTGCAGTATCAGGGATGCAGACCGGGAAGGTGACGGTTGAGAATAACTCGTTAGGTGATATTGCGCAGGCGCAGTCTGAAGGCAAGACGGTGGAGCAGAAGGCGAGTGAGTATGTTGAGGCCGAAAACGAGCGCTATAAGAAGGCAAACTGCGGCGGAATGAGTGCCGAAGCCTGCTCGGTGAAGATGTACACGGAACGGCGTGAAGCGCTGAAAAATACTCTGTCAACAGGCGCGGATTTTGTGCCGGTTGTGGGTGATATTAAGAGTTTTGCGGAAGCACAATCAGTGATTGATTACCTTGCCGCTGTGATCGGTATAATCCCTGGCGCGGGTGATGTGGCAGGTAAGGCGATTAAAGCTGCTGAAACAGCGCTGAAGAAAGGGGATGTGGCTGAAGCATCTAAGTTGATCAATAAGGTCAGTGATGATGTAACTTCAGTAAGCTATTTTAGGCAGGAGCGTAAATACTGGAGTGCTGAACCGGTTAATATTAACGGGAACAAAGTCTATCAAAGGAACGATTTATTTGATCCTAAATATGTTGATCCCAAATCAGGAAAAACAAATTTAGAATTAATGAAAATTGGTCGTGCCCCAGTTGGCAAGGATGGGAAACCTGTTAACTTACACCATATGTTACAAAAACAGGATGGTCCAATAGCTGAAGTTACTCAAAGTTTTCATAAGGATAATCATAGTGTTATACATATTAATGATAATAGTGTGCCTTCAGGGATTAATCGCACAGAATTTAATAAATGGCGCTCTGATTACTGGAAACAAAGAGCTAATGACTTTAAATAGGGTTAATTATGAAAGATAACTTAGATAATGTTATTAGTGAGTTAGTTAGATTATCTGGCAATGAAAGAAATAACTTACCATCGCCGGATGATAATTTAATTACTCAATATGAAAAAGATACTGGCTTTACATTTTCCGCTGATTATCGAAAAGTACTTAAGGAAGCAGGAAATGTATTTTATGGAACTATAGAGTTATTATCTCTATCGAAAGATAAAAAATACTATGGTGAATTAATTTCAGCTTTAGTTGATGCAAGAGAACAAGGCTTACCAGAGTCTTGGCTACCAATATGTGAAGATAATGGTAGTTATTATTGCATCGATCCTGAAGGAGTTATCAGGTACTGGACAACCGACGGTTACAGTAACGATCAATGGACTGATCTGGCAAGTTGGATAAAAGAAGTATGGATAGAAGGTAATTAATAATGAATCCCGGCTACCGAGCCGGGATCTTTTACCTACCGTTTATCCCTCAGCCAGCCGAATAATCAACTCTCCCTGCTGACAACTCACTTCAACCTTCCTGCCCGTCTCAAATCCCAGCTCCCCCATCCAGTGGCCCCGCAGCGTGATCGATGGTGAGGGCTGATGCTTAATGTGATCCCGAACATATCCCACGGTATAACGTCTTGATTGAGTTGTGGGTGCGCCTGTCTCTGGCTTATGATGTGTCTTAGCCATAATCAACTCCTGCTTAGTTGGTTGTGGTTAGCGGGCTGAGGTGCTCGAACACCTTAGTTCCGCGTCTGTTAACTACTCTATTTTTCCAATCACGTTATCCAGCATCTCAGAAACAAACTTCTGCTTGGTCATCGGCATCTGCCGGATCATATCTAGCATTGCCAGCAGGGCTTGGTGGCGGAATGCTGATTGCAGCAACGCCAGAAATAGCCGCTATTCTGAAGGCTGGAGTTGAATCCTGTGCCGGTGCGCTGGCGTTATGTAGTAATAACCTTGGTCTTCAAGCTTCAGAGATTATCGTTCCAGGTGGAGCCGGTGGTGCGATAGGGATAGGTAAGACAGCAGCTGAAGCTACGGCGGCGAAAGCAGAGGTTGTGGCGGCTAATGCAGCACATAACGCTACAAATTATTCCAGGCTGAAAATGGATTTGAAAACCACCTAGGCAGCAAACGAAGTTGTTGAAAGTTTACGTACTACGGGAAATTTGCCAACAAACTACGTTACAAAACAGTCTGCTATGGAAAATGGCTGGAAATCAGGAAAAGCTTTAAATAATAGCGTTCCGGGCGGGCAAATCGGTGGTGATGTATTTAGAGATGCAGATAATGTATTACCGTCTGCACCAGGACGAGTTTGGCGGGAGGCTGATATTGGGATAGATGGTACAATATCCAGAGGTAACCAGCTAGGAACACGTTTGCTATATTCGAGCGATGGACTTCTTTATATCACAACAGACCACTACAAAACGGCTACTTCAGTAGGAACATGGAAATGATGGTTCATGAAATCATACTGGATGGGAATCGTGTTCAATCTATGGACGACTTTCATGATCTATTGTCCCAGATGTTGGATTTTGGTCCTTATTACGGGCGGAATCTTAATGCGCTGTGGGATCGTCTAAGTACGGATGTTGAAAGACCGATTAAAATTATTTGGTTAAACTCTGAATTATCAAAGAAATATCTTGGTGAATATTTTGATAAGATCATTCAAATTTTCGAGGAAACTAGACAGCAGGACATTAAGTTCAACTGGGATGAAAAATTTGACTATGTGTTGAAATAATAAAAAGCCCGCCCTTTATCTGGCGGGATATTTTATCTGTCATTTACTCAGTCAGTCGTTGAATAATCAGTTGCCCGTGCTCAACCGCCACGGTAACTGGTGTATCGGTCGCAAACCCAGCCTCCTCCAACCAGTTGCCCTTCAGACTAATACTGAGACAGCGGCTTTAACAGGTGGTCATATCATTGCGATAAGTATGACGGAAGCTGGTATATCCCACCTTCAGCCGCTGTAATGCTTTGGAAATACTCACTTCTGGCTTAGTATTGTGCTTAGCCATAATCAACACTTTGCGAGTTGGTTATGGTAAGGCGGCTGATGGTGTTAGCGCATCCTCAGCCTGCGCTAAAAAATCCTGCTCTTAACCGCCTGTTTCTTGCTGTTTTGACTGAGCAATCACGGCGTCCAGCATCTCCGAAACCATCTCAATGCTCTCAACGATGCACGATAAAAGCTGCAAGACGCGATGGGGGTTAACCTCTCCTATGGTAACCAACGCGCCCGCTCCGAGCAGAAAGTCGAGCAACAGACGCACGCCGGTAGCCAACTCACCGCCGGGCGCGACCTGAGGTTACAGGCCACCCAAGGGGATATCGATATCACGGGCAGCCAGCTAAAAGCCGGACGTGATACGACGCTGAGCGCCGCGCGGGATATCCTGCTGCACTCTAGCCAAGACAATGAAACCCTGAGTGGTAAAAATAGCAGCCATGGCGGGTCGCTGGGGGTAGGGATTGGGGCTAGCGGCAACAGTGCCGGGATTAGCATTTCTGCTAGTGTCAATGCCAGCAAAGGCAAGGAGAACGGCACTTCTCTAGCTCATCAAGAGACAACGCTCGACAGCGGGGGTTTAGTGACCTTACACAGCGGTCGCGATACCACCTTAACCGGCGCGCAAGTTAACGGTGAGCGGATAGCGGCACAGGTTGGCCGTAACTTAACGCTGACCTCTGAGCAAGACAGCAACCGCTACGACTCCAAGCAACAAAGCGCCAGCGCGGGCGGCAGTTTTACCTTTGGCTCGATGACGGGTTCAGGAAGTTTCAATCTTAGCCAAGATAAGATGCACAGCACCTACGACAGTGTGCAAGAGCAGACCGGCCTGTTTGCGGGCAAAGGGGGCTTTGATGTGAAGGTCGGTGAGCATACCCAGCTTAATGGTGCGGTGATGGGCTCCACTGCCAGTGCCGAGCATAACCGCTTAGAGACCGGCACCCTCGGTTTTAGCGATATCGAAAACCAAGCGGCCTATAAGGTTGAACACCAGAGCGTGGGGGCAAGCACGGGCGCCGGGAGCGCCGGTAACTTTATCGGTAATCTTGGCAATGCCCTGGCCATCGCCGGTAACAAAGAGAAAAACGACAGCTCCACCACCCATGCTGCGGTCAGCGATGGCACGATTGTGGTGCGAAATGTAGATGGACAACAGCAAAACATTAAAGACCTTAGCCGCGACGTCGAACATGCCAACCAGACGCTTAGCCCGATATTCGATAAGGAAAAAGAGCAGCAACGAATGCAGACGCTGCAGCTAATCGGCGAGGTCGGCAACCAAGCCGCCGATATTGCGCGTAAGCAAGGGGAGATAGCAGGGGTTAAAGCACAGTCAGATCCGGCAGCTTTAGAGGCGGCACGTGCAGAGTTGATGGTTAATGGCAATAGCCATCCGACCGCTGAACAGGTAGCCAAACAAGCTTATCAAACCGCGCAAGGCGCTTTTGGGACAGGCAGCAGCCTTCAGCAAGCCATCACCGCCTCAACCGCTGCGATACAAGGATTAGCGGGAGGGGATATTGCTAAGGCATTGGCAGGCGGTGCCGCACCTTACCTAGCCGAGGTTATTCATCGCCAAACGACCTCTGCCGACGATAAGGTGAATAAACCCGCTAACCTGATGGCGCATGCGGTAGTGAATGCGGCATTATCGCTGGCGAAGGGAGAAAATGCGTTAGCGGGAGCCAGTAGTGCGACAATCGCAGAAGCGGTGGGGATGATTTCGAAGGAATATTATGATAAAAATCCTACCGCGCTTAAAGAAGATGAAAAGCAAACCGTAAGTGCCTTAGCCAGTTTGGCCGCAGGGTTAGCGGGCGGACTGGTAGGTGGCGATACGGCGAGTGCGGTATCAGGAATGCAGACCGGGAAGGTGACGGTTGAGAATAACTATCTGAATTCAAACGAGGTGATTAAGCTCAATAAGGAGCTTGAGAATGCAGATAAAAATGGCACCGATAAGCTCGAAATTTATGAAAAATTCGCTGAAATTAGCAAAAAGAATCGCGAAGAGGCAGTTGCAAAAAGCTGTTCGGGTGATCCATTTTGTGCAAGTGGTGTTTTAGCCGAAGCAGAAGCGGGAACAGATGTAGCGACCAGTTTACGGCGATTGCCGATCTTCTCAAGTTTGAGTAGTGACGATTTATCGCAGTTGGATAGGTTTGTACTGGCAGAAAATGAAGAAAGCGCGAGAGCGATTTATCAATCACTGCCGGAATACGTAAAGGTTGCGCTCTATACCAAGGAAGCGGGTGAAACGATAGGGTTTGGTGCTGCTGTCGGTGGGAAAGGCTTATCGGCGCTGGGTGTTATTGGGAAGGGCGGGAAACAGTCCCATCAGCCAAATCAGGGTGCTGTGGGGAATATGGGTGAGTTTTTGAAAAATTCTTCTTTTGGGGGAGAAATCAAAAACGCTACTCGCAAAACTTCCAAGCAATATCAGGGTCAGAGTATTTATCAGGCGCAAGGTAAAACTGGCGATGTAATTAAGAAAGGCGATCAGTTATACCTCGATGCAAAACATAAAAATCATCTGGAAGTATTTGATAAGAGCGGAAACTTTAAGGCGGTTCTTAACCTTGATGGCTCAGTGAATTTAGAAAAAACCGATGCAGGAAAAGGAAGGAAGCTGAAAATTGATTAAGCCCAACTTGTTACAGAATATAAAAAAAGCACTATCTGCTCTAGCGGAAAAATGTAATTTTACCGAGGACCAGCTTGCCGTTGACTACTCTCTTGACTTAGATGATGAGTTATACGATGAGCTTAGAAAGCTTGCGCTGATATCGCAGGCTTTGCAAAAAGCACTAGCCGATGGAGATATGATTGCAGTAAAAGCTGCTTTGATACTGAGCAGAATTTATACAATGAATCTGCGTAACTTTTTCAGCGATATCTTTGATGATATAGAAAGTATCGGTTGGTCTAATAATTATAGTTGGCCTGAAATACCTGAAGGTTATCAATTGCCTGAGAAATACCTGCCATCCTGAAGCTAGTAATATTTGAATGAATTCCAGCTTTTACCAGCTGGGATTTTACCTTAATAGTCAGCTATTTGCCCGCTTATTCGGCTTCGCCATGACCTGGACCACGTCCATCAGCTCGCGCTGCTAACGGGCGGAGAACTTATAGACCTGCCTCAGCGTCTACATAGTCTCCGGCCCTGTTGTGCTGCGAGTTGTGGCTCCTGCGCTGTGATAATCAGGCACCCATTCAGCACCTTCACCTTAAGCGGCATTCTTGTCGTAAAAACGAAGCGCGATTATCTGAAACAAGAACTAACACAGGCCGAAGCGCAAGAATTGGCGGAAATCAACAAAGTTGATCTTCTGGTAATATCAACGAAAATATTCCTAAAGGCGATCAGTTTTATCTGGATGGAGCGCACAAAAATCATTTAGAGGTTTTTGATCAAAGAGGGAATTTTGTTCATGTTTTGAATTTAGATGGAATAGTTAATTCTGTTAAGACTGCTAAAGCAGCAGCGGAAGGTAGGAGGTTACCAAAATGAACAAATCTCAAATTTTTAACGAAATAAAAGATATTTATCTTCGGGTTATGCCTGCGGCAATCTCAGGCAGTGGAGATTTGATGGTTGACTATGATATTGATTTGGATAAATTATTTTTATCTGACACTGAAAAATTATTTGCTGCTACGGAATTACTAGATAAAGCAAAGAAATCAGATGATAAAGCGGCAGTGCAAGCCGCTTTGGTGTACATAAGAGTCTATTCAATGAGGCTCTCTGTTTTTTTTGAAAATATTAAGGATGACACTGATCTCCTTTTGAAAAATATTGACTGGCCAGATATTCCCGATAATTACCAGATACCAGATACCAGATACCAGATACCAGATACCAGATACCAGATACCAGATACCAGATACCAGATACCAGATACCAGATACCAGATACCAGATACCAGAACACTATAACTATCCATATAGTTGAGAATAATTATCTGAATTCTAACGAGGTGATTCAGCTCAATAAAGAGCTTGAGAGTGCAGCTAAAAATGGCACTGATAAGCTCGAAGTTTATGAAAAATTTGCTGAGATTAGTCAAAAGAATCGCGAAGAGGCAGTTGCTAAAAGCTGCTCAGGTGATCCATTCTGTGCAAGTGGTGTATTAGCTGAGGCTGAAGCAGGAACAGATGTAGCGGCCAGTTTACGGCGATTGCCGATCTTCTCAAGTTTGAGTAGTGACGATTTATCGCAGTTGGATAGATTTGTACTGGCAGAAAATCAAGAAAGCGCGAGAGCGATTTATCAGTCACTGCCGGAATATGTAAAGGTTGCGCTCTATACCAAGGAAGCAGGAGAAACGATAGGGTTTTGTGCTGCTGTCGGTGGGAAAGGCTTATCGGCGCTGGGTGTTATTGGGAAGGGCGGGAAAGGGAGTCCATTGCCTACACCAAAGTCGACTACTGCGGCAAATGGTCTGAATTATCAATCCAACCCAAAATATACACCAGGACAGCAAGGATATAGCCTTAAAGCTGGTACTGAGCCTAAAAACTCAATTTCCCTGTTTGGTAATTCAATTGAAGCTGGAAAAAAACGATATTCAATTGATTATGAGGGAAATGTCCATCAATTTACAAATACAAATGATGGGACATGGCACTGGTCTGGTAGTACAGGAGACAAAACTGTCCCACTAAAGAAAAGTGATGTCCCAAATAGTGTTAAAAAAGAGTTCGGCTTACCTGGAAAATGGAGGTGAATATGATCTTTGGTAATCCATATCGGTTTGCTATTTGGACAGAATATGTCCCTCAGTGGAGTGAGTCTTATAAGAATGGACTATTCTATTTAATTATTAATGGAAATTTGTATCCTGGTGATATCAGAACATCAACATTATCTTCTGATCTCTATGAAATCATTGATAATGATTGCGCTTTGATATCACATCCTGAAAATGAGGGAATCTTTATTTTACCCACAGAAGATGCTTTTAAGCATTTTTTTGATTTAGCTTATCCTGAATCTTCTGAAGAAAATGCATATCCTGACCAATTACTAGATTATTGTATCACATGCCCGAATATTAGTGATTTTGGTGGATGTTTCTTTGCGGTTGCAGATAAAAAGTCGTTAAGAATTCTTGGCGGAGTGACAGAACATCTTGTTAAAGATGAAAGTCAAGAAAGGAATATATGGCAACGCATTGATAAACCATTAATAGAAGATATAACTATACCAAAAGATGAAATAAAAGAAATCATGGCCAATGTGAGAGAATATGCAAGTTCTCTTTTAAAATAAAAAAATCCCGGCCCTGAAAAGCCGGGATTTTTTCACCCGCCGCTTACTCCCCAACCAGCCGTATAATCAGTTCTCCCTGCTGACAACTCACTTCGACCTTCCTGCCCGTCTCAAATCCCAGCTCTCCACCTTAAAAGTACAGACTCATCACAGCTACCGCTTTATCTGCTGGGCAACGGAACGGGGTATCGGCTATGCCGCAGAAGTGACCCGGCCAGTACTGGAAAGTTACCAGCGCTATCTGTATCAGTACCGCAAGCCAAACGGTGAGCCGCTGACCAGCCGCACCCAGCGCACCACGTTACAGCCGCTACAGGTGTGGTTCAGCTGGCTGGCAAAACAGGGCATTATCTTGGCAAATCCGGCGGCGGACCTTGAGCTGCCGCGCCTAGAAAAACGCCTGCCGCGCACGATACTGAGCGTAGAGCAGGTAGAGGAGATCGTGACCCTGTGCGACCTGAGTACATTGCAGGGTATCCGCGACAGGGCGTTACTTGAACTGCTGTGGTCAACGGGGATCAGGCGTGGCGAGGTTGCCAACCTTGAGATCTACAGTGCGGACTTTAGCCGAAAAATCCTGACCATCGTGCAAGGTAAAGGCAAGGAAGACCGGGTGATCCCGGTGGGTGAGCGTGCGCTAAGATGGCTGAATCGTTATCTGCATCAGGTTCGCCCAGACATCCTAGCCGTGCCAGACTGTCGGGCACTGTTCTTGGCGATGGATGGCCTGGCAGGGTTGACGGCGAACGGTATCACCTTAGCAGTCGTGCCTTACCTGAGAGCGGCGGGAATAGAGAAGGGGAGCTGTTACCTGTTCCGCCATGCGATGGCGACGCAGATGCTGGAGAACGGCGCAGACCTGAGATGGATCCAGGCGATGCTGGGACATCGAAGCGTGGAGAGTACGCAGATCTATACGCAGGTGAGTATCCGGGCGTTGCAGGCGGTGCATGGGAGTACGCATCCGGCGGAGCAGCGGGAGAATAATAAGCCAGAAGTTGCCGATGAAAAATGACGCTGTATACTAACAGTTAATAACTGATAGTAATCCAGCAGGAGAAACCGTCATGCCTACCAGCGTAGCACTCAGTCCTTACTTCGAAGCGTTCATCCGTGAACAGATAGAAAGTGGGCGTTATAACAACACTAGTGAAGTGATCCGTGCAGGACTCAGAGTACTGGAAGAACGGGAGCAGCAGATGAAACTTGAGACACTGCAAAAAGCGGTCAACGCAGGTATAAACAGCGGCGAAAGCAAAAGTGCGAAAGAGGTGTTCGAGCGTCTATCACAGAAATACCAGCGTATGGCTGAAGGCGGTAAAGTGTAATGAGACTGGGTATATCACCTCAGGCAGAGCAAGACATAGAAGCTATCGGTGACTATATCGCACAGGATAATCCGGTACGGGCGTTAAGCTTCACCGAAGAACTGTATCAACAGTGCTTGCTGATAGCAGAGGCACCGGTTATCTATCGTGAAAGAGCTGAGCTGGGGCAAAGCATCAGAAGCTGCGCTTACGGTCGTTATCTTATCGTGTTCAGCGTGCTTGATACCGAAGTACGCATAGAACGACTGCTGCATGGCTCACGAGATATTATCAGGCTGTTCACAGAACTTGACGCATCACCAGAGCCGCCGGACAGTCCGTAGCTCTCTGTGAGTTGAGCTGTCTCGTGCCCGGCAGAGCGCGGCGTCCTTGCCGCTTCCGGATGGGCCAAGTAAGGATAATTTGGCTTATTTAGATAAACCTGCGAACTTATCACCTCAAGGTTCAGCAAGAGCGGGAGCATTCAATGAGGCTATAAGGCAATCGGGTATTCCTGTTAGCCAAAGTCCGAGCAATGTATATTCAAATGTTGATAAGCGGCTAAACCCCCAGCCTGGTTATATTTATGAATTTGATGTGCCTAAACCAGGTGGTGGAAAACAGAAAGTATACATACGGGACGATGCCGGTGGGTATTTCTTTGCTGACGATCCTAGCCAGAATCGAGGCCCATACTTTAACGATGAAAAAGGTAACCACTATGACTATTAGCCATGTCAAACGTTATGCTGAAGATATAAGTGTTAAAAATGACATTTATAATTTTAATGAACTATTTCCTAATGTAGTTGGTCTATCGGCTATAAGTTGGGAGTGGCCCGGTTATTCTAGAAGAAAATATGGTGAGCTGTTATTGAAAGAAATGTATATTACTATTAATAACAATATTAGTGATGGCATTCATTCAATGGTGCAGTTGGTTCCAGAACAACCTAATACTAAAATAGTTAATTATAAAAAAGTTTGGGGATTTATTAAAAATTCAGGAGTGCAAATAGATCTGTTCTTAAAAAATGAATCTTTTGCCGATAGTGGTATTTCAGGGCTAGTGCTAACTGGTTATGGTTATATTCCTACTGCTTTGGAAGGCGAGTTTCAGAAACTAATAAATTTAGAAGATAAACTATTTTTTTCGACTATTCCGCCAAAATTGGACGTTGATGTTGTTCCTCAAGAAAAAAGACTAATAAAATGGTTACATAGCATTTTTAATAATAACGGAATTGTTCTTTTTATCTTAGGTAGGTTTGATGAAAACGATGCTGAGGTTGTCGCTGTAGGCAGGAAGTCTGTCATAGATAAAATTGTATAGTGCTTATTGCTGTTGAGAATAACCTGATGAGCGGCACTGAGGACGGCCAGGAGAAGTTCGCTAGAGAGCATGGAAAAGATATCGCTTCCTGTGCGGACAACCAGCGTTCAGCGTCCTGCCAGAAAGGTCTGGCGATGCAGGATGCGTTGACGGTAGCATTACCAGCAGGGCTTGGTAGTGGGATATTAGCTGCGGTCACGCCGGAAATAGCCGCGGTAGCCAACGGCGCGATACAATCCTGTGCGGGAAATGTGGTGCTTTGCCTTAACAATGCTGGTATTCAGATGTCAGAAGCCCTAGTCCCGGGAGGAGTAGGCGCAGGTGGTGCAGTCGGGATAGGTAAGACAGCGGCTGAAGCCACGGCGGCGAAAGCAGAGGTTGTGGCGGCTAATGCGGCGAAGAATGTCTCTTCAAGAATAGGTAAAATAAATGCCGGTAAATTTCGGCAGATTGAATTAAATTCTCTTTTAAAGCTGGAACTATTATTGAACCAGCAGCTAAATCTGGTAATTTTGCTGTTGCAGGCAGAGCATTACAGAAACATGGCAGTCGTTAAGGAAGTGTCTATCCTGTTGCCAAAGGTACTCCTGCTCAAATTAACGAACAGGGGCAGAAAATATTAGACGGGATAGCTAAGCATCCGTAAAAGAAGGGAATCGTTTTGGGAGCTTTGATGTTATCGCTCCTGATGGACGAGGGGCCAGATTTGACACTCAAGGTAAATTCCGCGGATTTTCGGAACCGTAATTATGAATTGTAAAGATCACTTGAAAATTGTCATCGCTAGTGATGTAGATTATGAAAATCTAATAGCTGAAATTTATCGAAATGATGAATTTATTGCACTTTTGCAACAAGAGGATGGGATAAACGATATAAAGGTTGAATTTTCATCTAATATCAGTGTAATAGATTTTGATTGGCTTCAAAATGCATTAAATGAAGCCAAGATAAAGCTATTGGATTAGTAATATGATATCCCGGCCACCGAGCCGGGATCTTTTACCTACCGTTTATCCCTCAGCCAGCCGTATAATCAACTCTCCTGTAGTTACTGTGGTTAGCAGTTAAGGCAGGTTGCACCCTGCTTTAACTGCGCTCATTAATCTGTTTAGCCTGGTACTTCACTATCATCCCATCCAGCAATGCCCTGATAATCCGGCGTTCTTCTTCCGGCATTCCACTGACTGCCTCAAACTGAAAGATCAGGTCGTCAGAGCGTCCGCGTTCACGGTCATCAAACACTAGGTCATCCAGCGAAACATACAAGACCTTCGTCAATCTTATCAGGGCGTCTAAGGTAGGTTGTGCTGTTCCCGCTTCATTGCGACGTATCTGGTTAACATGGATAGAAGCCATATCGGCTATGCCTGCTGGGTAACTCTGCGTTCTTACGCAGTTGATTAGTCATGCAGGAAAGTTACCAGCGCTATCTGTATCAGTACCGTAAGCTGAACGGTGAGCCGCTGACCAGCCGCACTCAGCGCACTACGTTACAGTTGCTTCAGGTGTGGTTTAGCTGGCTGGCAAAACAGGGGCTCATACTGGCGCGTCCGGCGGCGGACCTTGAGCTACCGCGACTGGAAAAACGCCTGCCGCGCACGATACTGAGCGTTGACTGAGCGTTGAGCAGGCGATGCTGGGGCATCGAAGCGTGGAGAGTACGCAGATCTATACGCAGGTGAGCATAAAAGCGCTTCAGGCGGTGCATGGGAGTACGCATCCGGCGGAGTGTATAAAAAGTGAACATGACAGGAGTGCTGATAATGAGTATGATTAAATCCTACTTAGTACAATAGAGGGACGAGCGATGAGAACAACACAGCAGATGAGTATTACATTGCCGAATGAAATGGCCGCACAGATAAAAGCTCGTGTAGCAAGCGGTGAATATGCATCAGAAAGTGAAGTGATCCGGGAAGGAATACGGGCGCTGGCAGCACGTGATCGGGCCATGGAACAGTGGTTACGGGATGAAGTTGTACCGGCATACGAAGCACTTAAAGCCGATCCTGAACGTGGCATCAGTAGTATGCAGCTCAGGGAAAAACTGGCAGATGAACACAGGAAATCCAATCAAGGATGAAGAACTACCAGGTGCTCTTTGCTCCGGAGGCTGAAGAACAACTGCTTACCCTTTATCGCTATATCGCTGAAATAGGCAGTGCAGTCACTGCCCAAACGTATACGGAAGGGATAATCAGTTACTGTGAAAGTCTGAGTCTGTTCCCGGAAAGGGGATATCTGCGCGATGATCTGTTACCCGGACTACGGGTGACAAACTGGCGGAAGAGAACGGTTATCGCCTTCGTAGTGGAAAATAATCAGGTTAAAATCCTGGGCATCTGGCATGGCGGTCAGCAATACGAAACCGAATTTATCGGGGAGTAAATCCCCTTCAAAAAGCCCGCTGAGTTAGTCCGTAAGCCCTCTGTGAGTTAAGTGGTCCCGTGCCCGGCAGGGCGCGGCGTCCTTTCCGCTTCCTGCCGCCATCATCTACCGAGTGCGCGGGGGTAAATGGCTGCTATTCGGCCATTCAACATAATATGCGGATATTATGCGAAGCTCACGGCCCGCCTCGCCAGTCTTCGCCCCCGCCGCAGTGTAGCGGGGTCATGCATACCCAACGTCCGGTTATGTAGTCGTGCCACAGAGCGCCAAAGGGCGCTAGCGGGCTCTATGCCGCCCGCACGTGCTAAACCCTCTTTCCCCGCTCAGGCAAGCTGAGCCGTGCTCGCGGGTTGCGGCTAGAAACGAATAATGACAGGGATAGCAATGTTGTTAACATGACCGAGTGCAGGCGTGATGCTAGGACAGGACGGCAGCTTCGCGGCGGGGATGGTGGCCGGGGTGCCGGCAGGGCTGTATGACGCGGTGAAGCAGACTTATATCGACCGCACTGACCGGATGGAGGCGGAGTACCAGAAAGCCGGGGCCAGCGGCTCGTTTATGCGGGTGTTGAAGGCGGAAAGCTGGTCACCGATATAGCCAGTCTGCTGAAAGGTGGTGCGATACTGACGGAGAAGGTTGTTGCTAAGGTTGCCTCGAAAACCGGGAAGGCTATACCTGACATGCCGCCATCAGCCTAGAAATCCAGTGAAGGTGAATCACCCTGGCGGTGGTGCCTTACCTGAGAGCGGTGGGAATAGAGAAGGGGAGTTGCCACTTGTTCCGTCATGCGATGGCAACGGGAGAGCGGTGCAGACCTGAGATGGATCTAGGCGATGCTGGGGCATCGAAGCGTGGAGAGTACACAGATCTCCACGCAGGTGAGTATCCGGGCGTTGCAGGCGGCGCATGGGAGTACGCATCCGGCGGAGCAGCCGGAAGAAGAAAGACCTGACAGGTAAATAAATAAAGGTCATAATGACACCACGTACGACACCACAGGAAGGGGCGCAGAATGAGCACAATCCACTTCAGAATAGATGACGAAACCAAACGCCTGGCGATGCAGGCAGCAGAACGCCAGAAGATGAGTCTGACTGAACTCATGCGCCAGCGTGCTGAAGAGCTGGCAGCAGAAGAACGGCAGTATCAGGATAATGAGCACGATGCCTGGCTGGAACAACAAATAGCAGTGGCGTTCAGTCGATATGATGCAGGTGAAAGCCAATTCATCAGCGATGAAGAAATGAGCAGTCATATGGATGAACTAAAAGCACAGGCAGCACGGGGTAAGCTGTGATATCAAATGTCGAGTGGGAGATACGGGCAAAAGCGGATAGAGAAGCTATCTTCCGCTATCTATACCAGGAAGCTGGTTTGCCGGTAGCCAGCGCGACAGATGATAAGCTAATCAGTATGGTCAGTATCTTGAAAGAAAACCCACTGGTAGGTGTTAAAAGCGGAACAACAATAGGACAGCGTAAGCTGGTTGTTCCCCATTTCCCGTTCATCATTGTCTATGTTGCAGAAGAAAAAGTGGTTCATATCCTGCGAGTTCTGCATACATCCCGAAAAATAGCGGCCCGCTACAGCAGAAGTTAGCGATGCCCTCTGTAAGTTAAGTAATCCCGTGCCCAGCAAAGCGGGGGCGATAAGAGAATTTTTCATTGAAAGGAATACTTAAAACTTTAGGATCAACTCAGCTGACTTTAACCCTGAAACTTATAAGCCTGAAGGTTTGAATTGTGGGTTAACTTACGTGTTTAGCCTGATGGTCAAGAGGTGGGTCACGAGTATCAGTTATTTATCTATACTCCGAAATGGCTCTACACGAACCATTGGCTACCGGCGCTGATGCGTCACACGCTTCTTGTACGTAAATAGTATTAAGACGAAATAACCAAAACCATCACCGATTATATTGATTTATATGAAGGTAACAATTGGCTGCAAATAGCACAAAAGCTCTCCCGTCTCTTTACTTGGCAATATGAGGATTATCAGCCGTAAATATGCATAAATCCTGGCCATCAAACCGGGATCTCTTACCTACCGTTTAATTTGCAAACAGCCGGATAACCCACTCTCTCTGCTCACAACTCACCTCAACTTTCCTGCCTCCAATCCCATCTACCACGTCCAGAGGCCTTTAAGAATACGCGGATAAAAAACAGACGATATGGTTCGCAAGTAATGATAGGGTATATACTTGATCAGTACTTAAGCGGGACAGGAGAGATAACCATGCCTAAAGAAGCAGTGTTCACAATGAAGCTGGAAAGTTCCTTGCGGGAAGACTTTATCGCCGCGGCTAAAGCCAGTGACAGACCGGCCTCTCAGATAATACGTGAACTAATGCGCGAATATATCCGACGGCAGAGCGAAAATCAGGCTTACGATACATATCTAGAACAAAAAGTGGAGAAAGGACGTCAGTCCATCCGGTCGAGTGCGGGAGTGGATAACGAAGAGGTCGAAAGGTTATTCGCAGAGCGAAGAGCCACAGCAGCAGGCAAGGTCTGAAGGTACGTTGGGTGCCGGAGGCGTACAGCGATATGGGATTACCTAGTAGAGAGCAATCCGCTAGCCGCGCTGAGGATAGATGAGCGGTTTAGTGAATCGGCGGCTGTGCTGGCAGAACAGCCTTTGATGGGGACGCCGGGGAAAATAGGCGGTACGCGGGAGCGGGTATTTCATGAACATTATCGGCCTGTTTGCGAGCTCGATGAAAATGCTGATACCGTCTGGATAGTGACGTTAATCCACACAGCCCAATGCTGGCCTCCCATATCGCCGGACAGCCCAAAAACCCTCTGTGAGTTAGGGTATCCATTGCCCGCCCAAATATGGCGCTCCTGATGCGTAAAATTATTAACCTTATTAAGATCATGACTGAACAGTAAAAAAATCCGCAATTTGAAGATTACAGATGGTTGCTGATCTTCAAGATCTTTAAATTGAATATTGTTATCTTACCGAATCGGTATTACACGACGACTTCCCTTTTTTTAGTAGACCCGTATTAGGGTGGCAGTTGATATATTCGAAATATTGCGATTGAGCTGGGATAACGGAAATTTCATGCCACAGGCGTAGTTTAATATCAAAATTCAGTGCCTTAACGTATTTCATAAACTCTTTAAAAATCGCGACATGGGTAGGGTGGCTTTTCGACCAGAGTTCCAAAGCCTGTAGATCGGTGAAATGGGCAAGGCCAAAAGTCTTTGGTAATAATGCACGGTCATCACGTTCTAACACTTGCATATAACGACAGCTCAAACAACCGATAGTCAGTCCATCGTCGCGTAAGAAACGCATTCCGGTATTCAAGATTGGCTCTACGTCCTCAACATACAGTGTGCGCTCTTCGTTTAACGTATCTGACCAATCCTGGCCAGAGCGAATAAGACAAAGATTATCGCTGCCATGGACAATTTGGCGGGCGGCGTTTATCGACGAGATCCTAAGTTCGCTATGAGCATTGAGCGGCGAGGTTTGGGCGAGAGGAAGCCTGTCGTGGGCGCTCCCCCAGTAGCCGTGCTCTTGTATTTCATCGCTCATTTTCCGAGCAAGGTGAGCGATCCCTTCAGGATGATGGTGATCGGAGAATATCGTCTCCATTCCTCGTATATCAGGCGTGACGACTTCCATAAATAAGCCATATTCCGCTTGTTCTCTGTCGACGGATTGCCACCATTCTTGAAAATCGCTCTCTGTTTTCCAGAGCGAAAAAGTCTCGGCAGAAGCCCAATAGGCAATAGCAATATCGTTGATAAACCCTAATTCGTCGCGATAAGTTGCTAGATCCCAGTGCGAGGGACCATGGGCTGTTGAGAAACGCGCGGTAATATCAGCGCAAGGGCGATGGCGAGATTAACCAGAACAAAGACGATCCGCCCAGGATAATGGCGGCGAATACGGGTGTAAGCACTGGTCCACGATAGGGAGCCGGAGTAGGCGTTGGTCACGTTGATCTTAATCTGCGAGATAACCACCAAGACGACCGCAAGCGTCAAGGCGAGCCAGCCGGGTAACATTTGATGGAAGGCGGCATTAAATTGCTGTACTGGCTCGGTACTGTTAATCCCTGGGGCGAAGCTGAGCAAATAAAAACCGAGGAAGGCACCGATCGCCTGCTTTAACGCACCAAGGACAACCCAGCCCGGACCCGCTGAAAGCACGGCTACCCACCACGAGCGACTATTCTCCCGCGTCTTAGCAGGCATAAACCGTAAGTAATCAATCTGCTCACCAATTTGCATGATCAGCGATAGGCAGATACCGGCCCCCAACATCACCGATGCCATGTCGATACCAGCTTGTCCTTGTTTTCCCGCGAAGTGATAAAACTGCTGGAGCAGGGTGGGTTGCTGCCATAACAGCGCGACAACTGGACCTATCATCAGGATCAGCCAAAGGGGGGTAGTCCAAATCTGTAGTTGGCTTAAGGCCTTCATCCCGTAGACGACCAAAGGAATGACGAGCAGCGTCGAGAGCAAATACCCCAGCCATAGGGGAAGATGTAAGCCGAGCTGCAGGCCTTGAGCCATGATCGACCCTTCCAGTGCGAAGAAGATAAAGGTGAAACTGGCGAAGATAATACTGGTGATCACCGAGCCGTAGTAGCCAAACCCCGCACCACGCGTGATCAAATCTAAGTCGATATTATACCGTGCCGCGTAATAGGCGAGGGGGATCCCGGTGAGAAAGATGATGATCGCCGCGAAGACGATGGCTAACAGGGCATTGAGGGTACCGTAGGTGAGCCCGATACTCGCACCAATGGAAAAATCGGCTAAGTAAGCGATACCGCCTAATGCCGTGATGGCAACGGTCGCGCTTCCCCAACGGCGAAAGCTATGGGGGGCATAGCGTAAGGTATAATCTTCCAGTGTCTCATTGACTGCGGATGAGGGGGCGGGCCGGCTATTGTTAGCGGTTTCACGGGAGTAGCTCATCATTGACCTCTTAAAATAAGTTAACATTATTCCGGGTAACGGGCGCCGCTTAACACGGCGTCGCGGTGAGGACTAGGTTCTCGCTCGGGAAGGACTCTCCCTCGGATGAGCGGCTTGAGCGGTCTCGCGTGCTTGCTGGAGGCGCAGTAAGGTGATGGTGCGAACCGCCGCTTTACTCTCGGAAATATGCAGTGTTAAGAGGCGTAAGGCCTCTTCACAGCGTTGTGCGTAGAGGGCGTGCAAGATCGCCTGATGCTGCTGATAGGTGGCGTGCAGGCGATGTTGCTGAGTAAAGTCTAGCCTGCGAACGCGACGCATTTTCTCGGTAATATCGCTATGCAACTGTAAAAACTGACGATTGTGCGTCGCGGCGACTAAGGCGCGATGAAAGGCCTCATCTTCCTTCGCCACGCTCGCCCCTAGGGTACTCGGGGCCGAGTCAATCCAGAAGCGCTGTTGCGCCGCAAGCGCTACGCGACGTTCTGCCAACGATAGTGCACATAGTCGCCGGACCGCCTCACATTCGAGGACGATACGTAAATCATAAAGCTCGTCGTAATAGTCGAAATCCAACGCCTTAACCTGCCAACCACTGCGAAATAACACCTCCACATAGCCTTCACGTTCCAGATGAAATAACGCTTGTCGCACCGGGGTACGGCTAACGTTGAGCTGCTGGGCTAACGTATTCTCACTAAACCGTTCACCGGGGAGCAGCTGAAAATCGAAAATAGACTGTTTAACGGCCTGATAGACTTTATCGGCCAGGCCTTCCCGGGTTTGAGCGCTAGGCATCGTGCTTATCCTCCGCGGCCAACCAGAGCAGTGTCTCGCCTGGAGTCACTTGTTGACCCGGTTGTGCGAGAATATGTGTGACCGTCCCGGCGAAGGTTGCCGTAATCGAGAGTTCCATCTTCATCGCTTCGACGATAATCAAGGGTTGACCGACCGTCACCGCGTCACAGACGTTAACCATGACTTTCCACACGTTGCCGCTTAATTCAGCTCGAACCGGGGTATCTGTCGCCTCGGCAGCGTGGGAAGGGGCGCTAGCGGGCGGCATCGAGAGTGGAGAAGGCTGTGTTTCCCAGCGGCCAACCTCTTGGGTAAATGCCTGATGTTGGCGATGACGAAACGCTGCAATTGACGATGCATTATCGTGCAGGAATTGCTGATAGGCCGCAAAATCGAATACCGTTTCCTCGATTTTTACCGAAGCGCGTCCTTCGCGAAAGGCCTCGCGCTGTGCCAGTAACTCGGTCTCAGAAACCGGATAAAAACGGACCTGATCGAAGAAACGCAGTAGCCAAGGTTCTCCGGTTGTGAATTGGGTATTTTTAAGAAACTTATTCCAGATAGGGAGCGTACGCCCCACCAGTTGATAGCCTCCCGGCGAGTCCATGCCATAGATACACATATACATTCCGCCAATCCCCACCGTTCCCTCGGCGGTGAATGTGCGGGCGGGATTATATTTTGAGCTGAGCAGACGATGGCGCGGATCGATGGGAACGGCGCAGGGGGCACCGAGATAGACATCGCCCAGCCCCAGAACCAAGTAGCTCGCAGAAAATAGGGTTTCACGGACCTCCTCGCGATGCGCGAGGCCATTGATGCGCTGGATAAAATCGACGTTATTCGGCAGCCAAGGAGCCTGCGCGCACACGGTCTCTCGGTAGCGTTCGACAGCGGATAAGGTGGCGCTGTCTTCGAAGGCCATCGGTAGCCAGATCACCCGTGACGGCACCTTCATCGTGCTGACGTCGCCCAATCGCTCCTCGATATCGACGAGTAAGCTGATGAGCTGGCGTTGGCTGAGTTGTAGGCTGTTATAACGAATTTGTAGCGAGCGTACTCCAGGGGAAAGCTCGTCAATCCCCGTAATCGCCGCAGCATTGAGGGCCTCCATCAGGAGATGAACCCGCAGGCGCAAGGCGAGATCGAGCAGATTATCGCCGTACTCGATCAGCACATAGTGGTCGCCAGCTTGGCGATAGAAAACCTCCGGTGTCGTGGCGGTTGCTGCCCGACGAGCCAATAAAGTTCCGGAACCAAGATCGGTGGACGCTAAGGAGGGCGCGGGAAAGTCGGCAATCGACGGCGCACAGAGATCGTTAATCGTCGCTTGCTGCGCACGCTCGCGCGCCACTGCTTCTAGCTGGCTTATCGGGTAGAAACGGATACTGTCGCCAGGTTTCACTTGCCCGACCTTCCACAGTTCTGCCTTGGCGATGGTGACCGGGCAGACAAAGCCTCCTAGGCTCGGGCCATCGTGGGTCAAGATCACCGGGAAATCCCCGGTAAAGTTAATGGCACCCAGCGCATATTCGCAGTCATGCACGTTTGATGGGTGCAGTCCCGCTTCGCCGCCATCAGGCCGACTCCAGCTTGGCGTCGGGCCGACTAGTCGTACACCGAGCCGGTTCGAGTTGTAATGGACCTGCCAGTCGCTGGCGAAGAAGGTCTCTATTGCCTCCGGGGTAAAGAAATCGGGAGCGCCATGCGGGCCATACAGCACGCCGATCTGCCACTGCGCGCCGTAGTCGGGGATCAGTGCGGCGGGGATCGCCGTTGGCGGAGAAATCGGCGGGGGGGTGGTACAGGCGCTAAGCGCCGGTTGCGAGAGGGCGAGCCTATCCGCGACTCGCAGCGTGCGCCCTGCATGACCGCCGAATTGCCCTAAGACAAAGGTCGATCGGCTCCCCATGTAGCAGGGCACGTCGAAGCCGTTACGCACGGCAAGATAGGCCCGACACCCGCGCGGCGCTTGGCCGAGACGTAATATTTGTCCGGCGCTAACCGTAATAGGCTGCCAATAGTCGATCGGGTCCTGGTCCAAGTATGCTGGGCAGGGCGCGCCAGTGAGGGCAATCAGCGCATCGCAGTCGAAACGTAAAGTTGGTCCCTGTAAGGTGAACTCAAGGCCAGCGGCATCGGGATGATTCCCGACGATACGATTGGCGAGGCGAAAGGCGTAATCATCCATCGGTCCAGAGGGGGGAACGCCGATATGCCAGTATCCGAGCCGCCCTGGAAAATCTTGCAGGGTACTGAAGGTGCCCGGCTGTAAGACCTCGATGCTATGGGCGGTGGGACGAAAATGGTCGAGAAACCGCGTCGACATCGTCCCCTGTTGGAAAACCTCGGTGGCAATGACCTGGCGTAGATAGTCGAGATTGGTGGTTATACCCTGTAGTCGGGTGGCATCGAGTGCGTGGCGTAGCTTCTCGAGGGCGGCCTCGAGCGTGGCGGCATGGACGATCAGTTTTGCGATCAGCGGGTCGTAGAAGGCCGAGACTTCGCTCCCCTGTTCGACGCCACTCTCGATGCGAACATCGGCGGGGAACACGACCTCGGTCAACACACCGGGGCAGGGTTGGAAATGCTTCAGGGGGTCTTCCGCATACAGGCGTACCTCGATGGCAGCGCCCTGTGGCGCGCGTTGTAAGCGTTGCCAATCAAGGGGTTCGTTAGCCGCCACCCGCAACATACATTCGACTAAGTCTACGCCGGTCACGGCTTCGGTAATTGGATGTTCTACCTGTAGGCGAGTATTGACCTCCAAGAAATAAAAGGTCTCTTGCCGAGGATCATAGATATATTCGACGGTACCCGCGCTGCGATAATTAACCTGCTTGCCAAGACGCACTGCGGAGGCTAAAAGTTCGGCGCGGATCGCTTCAGGAAGATGGGGCGCGGGGGTTTCTTCAACCACTTTTTGGTTGCGTCGTTGTAACGAACAGTCGCGTTCACCGAGGGCCACGACGTTACCTTGACCATCACCGAAGATTTGCACCTCGACGTGCCGAGCCTGATCGATATAACGTTCGAGGAACACCCCCGCATCGCTGAAAAATTGCTCCCCTAGACGACGTACACTCTCCCAGGCCTCTCGCAGCGCAGCCGCATCCGGGCAAAGCGTCAAACCGATCCCGCCGCCGCCTGCCGTGCTTTTTAACATCACCGGGTAACCGATGCGCTCAGCCGCCATTAGCGCCTCGTCTAAGGAGGCGAGCAGCCCGGTGCCGGGCGTCATCGGGACGCCAGCCGCGTGCGCTAATTCTCTGGCGCGATGCTTTAACCCAAATTCGCCAATTTGCTCTGCCGTTGGCCCCACAAATACCAGACCCTGTGCCTCGCAGTCGGCCGCGAAAGCCACGCTCTCCGAGAGGAAACCATAGCCCGGCCAAATCGCCTGCGCGCCGCTCTGTTTCGCCGCCGCTAAGATCTTATCGCGACGTAGATAGCTGTCACTGGCGTTATCACCTCCCAATGGCAGCGCGATATCGGCGAGTTTAACGTGGCGCGCGTTGCGATCGGCGTCTGAGTAGACGGCAACACTGGTGATCCCCAAACGGCGGAGCGTCGCTAGCGCTCGGCAGGCAATTTCGCCACGGTTTGCCACTAACACGGTGGTAAACATATTATTTCTCCTCTTGGCTCATTAACCAACGACGCCACCCGCCGAAGGCAGTGATCTCTAGCGCGTCGGTCAGGGTGTAGGGTTCGCAGATAAAGCCTTTAACTGTCCGGCCATCGGCCAGTGTGACGCTACCGATCCCTAGCGGGGCGGGGATCTCGGCGACAAACTCGCCAAACCTTGCCAGCGGGATATCCCAAAGCTCCACCGTGATGGCGTTTCCGCCGTCGCCTCGCAGCAAGCCGGTTTTTTTTATCGGGCCGTCGAGTAGGGCGAAGAGTCGGTAGTTATCGGCGGTCTGCGTCTGTTCGATAAAGACGGCATCCCGCGTGGTAAGTTGGTAATTGAGCGGCATACCGGAGAGGTGAGCGCCAACCACGGCCACCCTTACGTGATCTGGCGAGGGCGGCAGGGTCGTCGAACGCGCAGGAAGGGGGTTACCGGTTGCGCCTAAGGGTAAGGCGAGCAGAGGCTGCCAACGACAGCCAAATTCCGCGAGCGCGCGGTCGTGCCAGGCGGGCGCGACTAATGTAATACCGGCGGGTAAACCATCGTCACGAAACGGCGCGGGGAGAGCCAAGGCGCTGAGGTCGGCCAAGTTAGTAAAGTTGGTATACAGGCCGAGTTGCGCGTTTAGGGCGATCGGGTCTTGGGCGAGGGCCTCAAGGGTATGGATCGTGGGGGAGGTTGGGACGAGTAACGCATCGAACGGTTGCAGGGCATGCTCAATCTCCCGGCTGAGGGTGGCCCGCAGGTATTCCGCGCGGTAAGCATCGATCGCTGAATAGTTCAGGCCTTGGCTGATCACCTGATGAACGACAGGGTCCATCTGTTCGGGATGATCGAGTCTGTCGCCGACCGCAGCGCTGCGCTCGGCCACCCATGGCCCGGCATACAGCTGCTCAGCGAGTTGCTGGAAGGGTGCGAAGTCGATCGTGGAAAGCTGTACGCCAGCCTCACGCATCGTAGCGAGCGCTTTCTCCCATGCCCCGCGTGCCTGCGCATCGCCAAAGAAGTTCACGGCATCGGGGATGGCAAAGCGCGGCTGGGCGAGGAATTGTGCCGGTGCACGCCGAGGCAGCTGGCGAGAATAAGGCTCTGCGGGATCATAACCGACCGCGAGGGTCGCGACGTGATAAGCCTGTGCGACGGTTAGCGCGAAAATCGACACCGTATCGTTCAAGCGACAGGCCGGAATAACGCCACGGCTGGATATCCACCCCTTAGTCGGCTTCAAGCCGACCAGATTATTAAAGCCGGCAGGAACCCGTCCAGAGCCTGCGGTATCGGTGCCCAAAGCAAAAGCTACCAGCCCACGGGCAACGGCCGACGCGGACCCAGAGCTAGAGCCGCCACTGATATAGTCGCTGTTGAAGGTATTGACGACGGCACCGAAGGGCGAGCGGCACCCGACCAATCCCGTCGCATATTGGTCTAGATTCGTTTTACCGATGACGATGGCGCCAGCCGCCTTAAGCCGCGCGATCACCGCAGCATCTTCGGTTGCTTGATAGGTAGCGGCCGGACAGGCGGCACTCGTTGGCCAACCGGCAACATCGATATTATCTTTTACCGCAAAGGGAACGCCCCACAGCGGCAGGGTCTGCGCAGCGGTGGGTAATGCGCTCAGCTGTTCATCTAGCTGTTCATCTATCTGTTCGGGCGTAGCGCATCGGGGTGCTGATGGTGCTGGTGCTGCCAGTCTTCGATCGTATAGCCTAGTGTTGTGCACATAGTGGGATCCCAAGTGGTATACAAGATGGGAGACTATTGAGCAAAAACTAGGCCATAATTTTAACCTGCTATTTTTAAATGGTATTTTTCGAATAATCCCACGCTTTTCGCGAGGAGATTATATTTTCCTGCACCATCGGCTGACGCGAGTGTTAGCCGATGGTGCAGTGCAAGGGACTCGTTAGCGCTCGCTAAAACGTCAGCGTCATTTTCCCCCAATAGCTCCGTCCGGGTTCATTGATCCGCGTAGCTGAGGGGTAGCCAAAGCTACTATTACCGGCGAGATTAAGATGCTCGCTATAGGTTTTATTCAATAGGTTATCGACGCCGACACTGAGCGCGAGGGTATCAGTAATCTGATAGCGGCTATTAGCTGAAAAAATCACGAATCCGGCACTCGGCCCAAAATCTTTGCCTACCACATTGCCCTGACCCTGCGCTACGCGATGCTGGGCGCTAACGACGCGCACCAGCCCGGTGGCTTGCCACGCGCCGTGCTGCCATGTCACGCCAACCCTTGTTTCCAGCGGCGGGATCTGCGGGAGAGGGCGATGCTGCTGGCGATTTTGCGCTTGGGCATAGCTGAGGCTGGCATCGAGTTTCCAGTGCTCGAGCCACTGGTAACTCGCACCCAGTTCGCCGCCGAAGATAAGGGCATCGACGTTACTGACCTGCGTGGTACGCCGAGGAGTAGGCGAGTAGCGAAACAGGATAAAATCGTCCACCCAGCCGAGATAGGCCGATGCCCAAGCATTGAGCTGTTTATCCTGATATTTCGCCCCGATATCCAGTTGCGTCGTCTTCTCGGGGTGAACCTGCTGGAACGCGGCAGAATAGCCGTCTGCGCCATAGGTCGGGGAGAATAGCTCCCAATAATCGGGGAAGCGCTCGGTATAGCCCAGCCCCGCATAGAGCATAACGGGTATGTTGTCCGCCTCGTGTTCAATACGCATAAACCCAGCCGGTAGCCACTGCCGGCGTGTTGCGTGCTGGCCGACTCGTCGATCCTCGGCCTGAGCAAGATCGACACGTGCGCCGCTAATCAGCTGATCGCGCTCGTTTATGCGATAGCGTAGCTCACTAAACAGGCCATAATCGTTGAACTGTGCGTCGCTACGCCATCCGCCGTGCGTCTTACGGCGATGGCGATTGCTTTGCATATCGACACCACTTTGTAGCTGGGTGGCGTGCCATTGCCAGGTCCCCATGACTCGTCCGCCCAAGGTTTGGCGACCGACCTCCGAGCGCATCGGCATACGGCTTTGCGCGGCGGGACGTGAAAGATTATCCATCACGTGGTCCGCATTGTTGTAATAGATCGAACTCGTCAACTGCGTGAACGTCTCGCTAAGGTTCTCCTTCTGGAATTTTACGCCGAGGCTCTGGCGCTTAAATTGTGACCCGTCCATAGATCTGCCGGCATAACGCGCCGAGCCGTTGCCTTGTCCGGCCGTTAGCTCGAGTAAGGTATCAGTATCCGGCGTCCAGCCAACGGCGATATCGCTGTTCCACTTCCGCCATTGCGACGGCACTTTATTCCCTGAACCGTCGTGATAATCGCTGGAACGTGCGTGGTTACCGGTTAGCCGGAGATAACCGTCCTCGTTACCGAGTGCGATATCGGCATTCTGATCGAACCGCTGGCGCGAGGCTGCCAATAGGCTTGCGCTTCCCTGCACGCCTGGCTGGGTAAAACTCGGGGGGAGTCGCTCGAAACGTAACGTTCCCGCCGAGTTACCCGGCCCCCACAGCACCGTCTCGGGGCCTTTGGTGAGGGTCATGAGGTCGAAATTCTCGGGGGAGAGATACGATGAGGGGGCATCCATGCGGCTGCCGCACGCCCCGAGCATCTCGCTATCGTTCATTAACATCCGTAAGCGCGAACCAAACATACCACGAAACACCGGATCGCCGTTCGTCCCTCCGTTACGAATTTGGGCAAAACCGGGGATCGTCTTGAGATAATCAGACCCATCGCTGGCGGGTAGCGGCTGACGTGGCGTCTTAGGCGAGGTGACGACCTCCAACGGAGTGGTCAGCGGTGCCACGACGGTAAGGGTCGATGCCTGAACGGGGAGCGTAGGCGAGGCGGCAACAACGCAGCTCGGGCTTACCAATCCGCAGAGCGCCAGCGTAAGGGGGGATAACACTAATGGTGAGTGGGACATAACACTTCCTCATGACTAGGCGTGACAAGGCCTAGCCGAATTAATATTCACTATGTTGTCCTTCGAGCGAAGGGATTTATCTAACTAAGGGAAGTATTAGAGAGGAGGGGGGGCACGGGTAAGACGTGGCGACCAAAAACCGGGTCGATCTGCACCGAGGTAGCGAGTCAGGCGTCGACGAACCAGCGGCACATAACGCTGAGAAAGGAGGATAACGACGAAGAGCTGAATAAAGGGAAAGTGGGCTAAGAGTTGGCAATAGCCACAGGCCATATCGTCGAGCAGCGTATTATCGATCTTAGCCGCGTGCGGCATCGCCATCCCGCACTCGTCATCCATCGAGGACATCGCCATAGTCGCCAAACTAGAGGATGGATGGGCGAGCGTTTTCGAGATGATAGGCGCGCACAATCAAGGCATTAATGATAAGTTTATCGCTATCTATCCGCTGTTGATTAATGTCGAAGAACCCCATCGCTATGCACCATGCACTCATTGCCATCCTCTTTCTTCTCGCCGTGCTGCTGTTAGGCTGGGGCGTGGGCACACAACTCAGCCTCACTCATCGTCGTCGAGCTGTCTCGGCGCTAGGCCCGATCGTACTGCTCCTGTTAATGAGTATGGGATTAGATTTCTCCGGCGTGTTTAGCCATGGCGATATTGGTGCTGCGATCATCGCACATGCCGCGCTACTTGCGCTATGTACCAGCGCGATAACCTGCCTCTTACTGTTTCGTCCCCCTGCTACGGTAAAAAGGGAGGGCGATCATCCCTCGCTATGGGTGGCCTGCGGCGGATGTTTTAAGGCGATTGCCGCGTTTGTCTGTGGGTTGCTGATCGGTCACTTTACTCACTTCACCTTGGCGGAGATTGGCCTGTCGAGTAATGCGATTCTCTATGTGATGCTATTTTGTGTTGGGATTGACTTAGTCGGCTTTCGTTTCACTCGCCTGACGCCGAGGCTTGTCGCGATCCCACTGCTAGCGCTGGTGGCTTACGGAGCCGGAGGGTTACTGTTCTGCGCGATGACAGACTTTACTTGGCAGCAGTCGCTTCTGGCTGGCAGCGGCTTAGGCTGGTTTTCGCTCTCGGGACCGATGGTACATCGACTGGTCAGCGTCCAGATGGGCGCATTCGCGTTTATGACGGATTTCTTTCGCGAGCTACTAAGCATCGTTTTTCTTTATTTCTTTGGACGACGTCAGCCGTTAGCCGCCGTCGGGCTAAGCGGGGCCGCCGCGATGGATTCGGCGTTACCGTTTATCAAACAGAACTGTGACCAGACATACATCCCCTATGCCATCTTCAGTGGCTTAGTGTTGACGCTGGCCGCCCCTTTTCTAATCTCTTTGGTGGCGGCGCTACTATGAAATTAAACGCGTTACTCAGTAAAGTCCTGTTAATAGCTATCGCTAGCGCGGCATTACCTGCCAGCGCTGCGCTAGAGGGTATTCTACTTGCCCCACAGAATGGACAGCCAGCGAAGCATCTTGCGGTGTTGTTACACGGCTATGGCAGCAACGAACAAGATCTTCTGCCCCTTAGCGACGCTCTGGCGAGCGACTACGCCGTTCTCAGCTTACGCGCCCCACAGACGCTAGGGGGCGACCGTTATGCATGGTATCGAGAGGGGAAGGACGAGTCACAGGATATCGATCGTGCACGCGAAGAGGTCGTCGAGCGTATTCATCAGATACAAAGACAGCTCGGGGTGGCCCCGAGCGCAACCCTGGTGGCAGGGTTTAGCCAAGGAGCAGTGATGAGCTGGTCGATAGTGTTGCAAAGCCCTACGGTCGTGGGTGGGGCGGCGATTTTCAGCGGTCGTTTGCCCGCCAATTTACCAGCGCAGCCTCTCCCCGTAAGTGCCACCACACTTCCCAATATGTTCGTCGGGCATGGGCAGGTAGACAACCGCATTGCGATGCCGCGTGAGGAGCAAGCCGTCGCGGTCGCCAAGCAGCGGGGCTATCGGGTCAGCTTTCACCGCTATGCCACGCTCGGGCATGGTATCAGCTCACAGGAGCTGAAGGACTTTTCGTTATGGTCGGCGGGTCTTAACGCTCGAACGCCATCGTCCTAGACGGGGTACTGTCGCTGCGACGGGGTGCCTTGAGTAAACGCGTAAACTCGGCCTCAAGTTGTTCAACCGCGGTCAGAAACTGCGCCGGGGTGTAGCTTTTTTGCTGTTGTGAAGCGTAGGCAATCGCCAATTCTTTCGCAGTAAATCGTTGTGTAGAAAACATAAGAGCACCTCTTCAGTTGATAGGGGAAGTGTAGGCGCGCCGCGATAGAAAATAAAATTGCTATGAGTGATTACTCCGATTGGTAAAACTTTGCACTGGTTCACACTCTGGTCATCGCCACAGAGTGACGGGAACCCATGCATAATCAAACTTACTCTTGCAAGGATCGGCTATAGTTAGCGGTTTGAGGAAGATTTAACGGTCTACGCAGTGCTTTTTCTTACTGAGTACATTACGCTTATAACAATATAAGAGGGAAATCAGCGTTTGCTGATTAATTCTGGAGTAGGTTGATGAGTAAAAAAATAATTTTTACTGTTTTGGTGATGATCGCCATTGTTTCACTAGCGGTTTTTTTTAGGGTACAAAATCAAGATCTACTCCTGCAGGGTGAGGTCGATGCACCGGAAGTCATTGTCGCGTCTAAAGCGAAGGGGCGGGTCGTCGAACGCCTTATCGAACGGGGGGACGATGTTAAAGCCGGGCAGGTGATTATCCGCCTAGACGCTCCCGAATTAATTGCACAGCTAAAAGCCGCTGAAGCCGCGCGCGATCAGGCGAAGTTCACGCTAGAGATGTCGCAGAATGGGACGCGTAAAGAGAGTATTCGCCAATTAACGGCGACGCTGGCGGGGGCGAAAGCCGACTACCAAACGGCTGAAACGACCTTTCGCCGTAATCAAAGTGTGGCGGCTAAAGGCTATATTTCCGCGCTCGATTTAGATAACGCCCGCAACTCCAGAGATACCGCATTGCACAGTATGCAGAGTGCTCAGGCGAATCTCGATGAGGCCTTGCACGGCGATCGCTGGGAGCAACGCGACGTCTACGGCGCGCAACTGCAACAAGCCGAGCAACAATTGGCAGAGATTAGGGTGCAAACCGATGATCTGAACGTTAAGGCTCCGGTTGACGGCGAGGTCGGCCCGATCCCGGCAGAGGTGGGCGATCTACTCAGCGCCTCTAGCCCTTTAGTAACGCTAGTGCGTCTGCCACAAGCCTACTTCGTCTTTAACTTACGCGAAGACATCCTGGCCCATGTCCGCAAAGGGGATATCATTCGCTTACGCGTCCCTGCACTGAATAACCAGATGATCGAGGCGCGGGTCCACTATATTGCTCCATTGGGCGACTTCTCGACCAAAAGCGCCACGCGAGCAACCGGGGATTTCGATCTTAAAACGTTCGAAGTCCGTTTATGGCCAACCCAGCCCGTTGTTGGCCTACGTCAGGGAATGAGCGCGTTATGGCAGTGGAAACGTTAAGGAAGGGGCCTCGCGCCTTTCGCAGAGCTTTTAATAAAGAAATCCGTCGTAGCGCGCGTAATCCGGCTATCCACTGGTTAACCTGGTGCTTCCCGCTGCTCTTATTTTGGCTGCTAAGCAGTAATTTCTCGGAAGGCACCCTGATGAATCTACCGGTGGCAGTGGTCGATAATGACCACAGCCAGCTGTCACGCGAGCTGATCCGTAAATTAGATGCCAGCCCGCACGCTAAATTGACCGAGTGGGAAGGGGGACTCAACGAAGCGTTGCATAAGCTGCGCACGGCGCAAGATTATGGATTGGTCTATATTCCACCGGATTTTGAAAAACATCTTTTGTCTGCTAAGCAGCCCAAAGTGGCGTTTTATTATAATGCTCTGTATTACGGGGCAGGCCTTTATTCAACCCAAGATTTCTCAGGGTTGGTGACGGCGTTGAACAGCGAGTACCGAGGCGAGGTGGAGGCGAAAATCGGTAAAACCGCGCCAACCCTCCCCTCGGTATCCTTGGTTTATCGAAGTTTATTTAATGCCAGTGGCAGCTACATCTATTACCAACAATTTGCGGCAACCATCCACTTGATTCAACTGTTCGTCGTCACCAGCATGATTTACGTCCTCTCGCGAAGTAAGCCGCTGATCTATGCAGATCGCTTCGGCTGGTCGCTGTTGGGCAAACTCGCTCCTTATACCTTGATTTATACCACTATCTTGATGGGTGAAATCGCGTTACTGGTCTGGGTGTTTTCTGCACGCTTCGTGGGCAATCCTTACTATATGTTCTTTGTCGCCTTTTTCTACATCATGGCGGCGCAGAGCCTAGGGTTGATGCTCTTCACCTTCACCCGTACCGCGATTAGCGCCTATACCTTTATGGCGATCTTCGTCACCATCGCCTTAGCCTTCTCGGGTCTCGGGATGCCAGAGCTGTCGATGCCGCTACCGGCTCAGTTTATCGCTAACCTAGAACCGCTCACCCACGCATTGTATGCGATGTTCGACCTCTTTATTCGCGAGGTTCCCGCCAAGCCGGTACTCGGGGTGTGCGCACTGTTGGCCGTTTATCCTATCGTGGTGGGGTTATTGGTATTCCGCCGCTTACCTAAGCGGTTACGCGACCAAGAGGCGATGGTATGAGTGAATATTGGGCGACCTTCAAAAAGGTGCTCGCGGGGATGCTGGAAAAGCCGATGTGGGCGATGCTGTTATTATCGTTATGCATTATCAGCATGGTCTATGCCAAGGGTACGGTATGGGAAATGCCTGTTGCCGTCGTCGACCTGGATCATAGTTCGGCCAGCCATTTGCTCACGCGTAATCTCGATGCCAGCCCTAAGCTCAATGTTGTGACCTATGATCAGCTCGGTCAGGCACAGCGTGACATGGGTTACCGTAAGTTATACGCGGTGGTCGAGATCCCGGTGGATTTTGAGAAGAAGATGCTATCGGGTAAGAGCGTCGCCATCCCCGTCTTTGGCGATGCGACCAACCGTCTACCGAACGGCCAGATCCAGCAGAACGTGTTAGCCGCTTATCAGCAGATGCTTAACCAGTATGAGGTCGAGCTGATGATGAAGAGCCAGTTTACCCAAGCGGAAGCGAACGTGGTACTAACACCGATGACCGGGCTGACCCTGCCGTTATTCAACCCGGGGATCAGCTTCGCGGCAATTATCTTCCCCGGCCTCTTAGTGATGTTACTACAACACTCACTGCTGATCGCCAGCGTGCGGGTCTGCTTGATGATGAGCGCGCAAGGGCGGCCTAAGCTACCCGTGGTCTTAGGTGCGCTGTCTGCCTTGGTCCCCATCTGGCTATTTTTATCTATCGTCCTGTTTGCCCTATGGCCTTGGGTCTTAGGCTACGAGCAGGCGGCCTCTATCCCTATGCTACTGTTACTCACGTTCCCATTTTTACTGGCGGTGCTCGGGCTTGGGCGGTTGTTAACCGAGTGTATCCGCCGTGTAGAGATGATCTATCTCACCCTCTCTTTCATTACGACCCCGGTATTCTATATTTCCGGTACGATCTGGCCGCTGCAGGCGATGCCAGGCCCGGTCAGGTTTATCTCCAGCCTGTTTCCGTCTACCTGGGCGATTAAAGCCATTGCAGGGGTCAACCAGATGGGACTATCGCTACGCGAGGCGCTGCCCGATATCTGTATGCTATTACTCCTTTTTGCCGTATACAGTCTCGCCAGCCTAGTCCTGACCTTCCTGCGCGACAGACGGTTACTCAGTCGATTTATCCATCGCGGCAGTCAGCATTAAGCGTTAGTGGTGACCTTCCGGCCAGGCGCGGATGATCAAGCCCGCGCGATCGGCCGCGCTGTAATCCACTAAGGAATACTTATTGGTCGCACGCTCGGCAATCGCGGTAACCTCCGCAGGGGTTAAGCGCTCTGTGGTCTGCCAGAAGGGCGAGCAGGCGTTATCGGTGATCCATAGCTTAAGGTGTTGTGCCGGAAACTGCTGCTGAGCGAGAGGAAATAGCTGGTGGTTTAATTCGTGCAGCAGGGATTGCTGAGCCTCGTTTTCATTCTCGGCCAGGCGGTCAAAGAAAGGCAGAAGTAGCTGACCACAGACTTTCCCATGGTGCCAAGGTTTCAGTGCCCCCAGCTCCCCGGCGATGCCATGAATAACGCCAAGCCCGGCACTCGCCAAGCATAGCCCGCCTAACCATGAGGCATTCAACATTTTCTCGCGGGCCGCCTCGCCGCGCGTATCGCTGTCGGCAAGAAATGGCCACGCCTCGACAAATAAGCGTAGGCCGGTAAGGCTCAAGGCTCGCGTCAGGGGATTCGCTTGGCGCGAAAGGTAAGCCTCGAATAGGTGAGTAAAGGCGTCGATCCCGCAGTTAGCTAAGACAGCGGCGGGGGTCCCGCGCAATAGCGCAGGGTCCAATATCGCGTAATCAGGCACCAAGTTAGGGTGACGCAGCGAGGCCTTGGTCTTCAACACGGCAGTATCGGTCACTACCGCATTTTGCGTAACCTCGCTGCCAGTTCCCGCCGTCGTGGGGATTGCGAGAAAGGTTAAGCGTTCTGCGGTCAAGGCAGTATCACCGATCTTTTCGAGGTAGCGTTCGGCCGGGAGCGGATGACAGGCTAGCGTACTAAATGCCTTGCCCGCATCAAGCGTACTGCCGCCGCCGATTGCGACCACGGTTCGACAGCGTCCCCGCCAAGTCGTCACCCAATCATTGAGTTGTTGCGGCGAGGCCTCATGCGTCACCGTCACGATATCGACCAGAGTGGCGGCTATATGCGGCGCTAAGGTTGCCCAGTGGGCGCTGGCCAGAAACGAGGGGCTAGCGAATAGCAGTACGTCCCCTGCGGTTTGCTCGAGGAGGGTGGGTAATTGGTGCAGCGCACCATACCCACTAAGAGTCTGTTGATTACTGCATAACGCGATCAGTGGCGACATAGTATGGCTCCCTTTTTTCTCTACTCTAGCCGACTTACTTGAGAAGAGAGGTAGGGAAAAATGCTACCTCGGCAACGCCAGCCCTTACCAGCGGAAAAATTCCCATAAAGGTAGGTGGCCAATGGGGGTTAACCGGCAATTAATGGCGCTTTATGGTGATCCAACAGTTGTTGAAGATCCTCGACCACCAGCGTCAGTTTCTCTGGCGTCGGTAACTGTTCTATCTCCGCACGGTAACGCTGTAGTAGCTGCTGTAGCTGCTCGAAGGCACGCTCACGCTGTACCGCCAGCTTACTGGTCGATAACAGCGTGGCGCAGTCGCGGATCTCCTGATGAAATTCCGCCAGCCTTGGAAAATTATGGATAGTAATGGCATTAATCCGTCGATAGATGATGATGAGATTAATGGCGAGCTGATAGCGCATCAAGTGACGGCTATCGAGGGTAATCAATTGGAGCAATTGGTCGTACAGCCCACTGAGGCGATTTTTCTTGCGCCGCTGCGGGTTAGTGGTCAGCGTCTGTAGGGCGGTGACCAAAATATTGCGGATCAGCGCATTCGCCAGATGTGTCTTATGCAGATCGGGGATCACCGAGATAATCACCAGCGAGATAATCGCACCCAATATCTGTCCTAGCCCACTGTCGAGGGTATGGCTGAAATTAAAGGTTTCGGGGTTAGTGATCGGAATAAGGTTAAATATAAACATTAGCGAGGCCCCGCTGCCCATAATTTTATATTGCACCGCGAGGGAGAGGATAAATACCAGGCTACCCAATGCGAGGAGCAACAGGAAAAAACTCTGCTGCGTCGCGGGCAGGATCAACAGGTAGAACAACATACTGATCGGCATGATGTAGATCATGCCGTAGATAAAGTCGAGGCCTAGGGCTTTAGGGCTTTCCGCACGCATCGCAAGGGTCGTAACGATGCTAGCAATAATCAGAAAGCCGCTGATGGCATTGGGGGCCATCACGAGCCATAGCAGACAGCCTACCGCGGTCGTGACAAAGGTCCGCATGCCGTTAATAAACGCATGTTTACGCTGCGCGGTTTGTGCGGGAGTGATGGTGTAGCGTTGGATAATCTCTCTTTCGCGCTCATGCAGCGGCTGATGAGCGTGTAGGCCACGCACCAAAATTCGTAGCTCCTTCATCGCCTTCAACCATGCACTCAACGCATAAGGCGTCTGCGAGGCAGGCAGCTGATGGATGAGATAGGTGAACTGATGTAATTTTTGGTTGAGCTGCTCGGGCGTGGAGATATCGCCCTGAAAGAGTAAGTACCAGTGACTCGCACGTTTATCGGGGCGTTGGTGAAAGTAGTGTTGCGTCTCGTAGCTAAGTGTAAGGAGGTGGAACAGAATGCCGTTTATCCCCTTAAGCCGCCGGTGCATCATCGACGAATAATGGGAGGATTCCATACGCAGCGTCTGGCGCATCGCTTGTAACGCTTTCGCTTGGCTGAGGTGCTGGCGGAAGGCCTCCTCGAAGGCTTGAGCATCATCGCTGGTAAAGCAGCGCGCGAGCAGGTGAAAACAGTTTAGCGGTAGCTCCGCGACACGCTGGTCGATTGTCTGCTTCACCGAGCGCGGAAGGAAGATCAGGTCGGAGAGGATCAGGCAGAGCAGGCCGAGCGTGATCTCAAAAAAACGGTAGAGGGCGATTTGTAACACATCGTGGGGGGTCTGCCAGGCGGTGACCAAAATAATAAATACCGAATAACCGGCCAGCCCGAAGGCGTAGCTGATCTCTTGTTTAACGACGGTAAAGAGCCAGGAGAAGAACCCCGCCCACGCGCAGCAGGCTAATAATAGCAGCACCGGCGCACGGCTAAATAAGGTCATGATCACCACGCCACCGATACAGCCCACCGCCGTCCCTATCAGTCGTAAGAAGCCACGAAACCGTAAGACGCCACTCATTGGTTCACCGCCGCTGGCGAACGCCGGAGATGCGGTGATGATCGCGACGGTCATCATCGACCATTTTGGGGTGTCCAGTTCAAGAATAAAACTTAATGCGAGTGCGAGGAGCAGCGCACAGGTCGTCTTACAGGCAAAACGGAGCCGGTAAAAAAGAGAGTTATGCATTGTTATAATATCTAAAAAAATTTAGAAAAAGGGTTCTTGCCAGTAGGCGATAATGCGATGAAGAGAATTAGGCGATTGAAAACATGGTGGCGTTTCCACGAGTTGGCGTAAGACTTATCTTACGCCTTTCGCAAGAAAGTGGAAGTATGATCGTGATCAAAAATTAGAGAATATTTGCTGGCGATTTAATTTTTTTATCGAAGTGCGCAACTGGCCGACGGATTACGCGCCGTCGGCCACATCGTCTATCAGGCCTGTCGTAGAACAGACTCCGATGGGGCGACGTCACGCAGAAACACGGTAAGCGCATCTTGAGGGGGCTTGCCCCCTGCCTGAGCGATCAACCAACCTACTGCCCCGCGATGATAGCTGCTGTGGTGCAGGCTATGATGCACCATCTCTACCGCGCTCATCACCCCTTGGCCACCCGCGACAAAGGTAAAGGTAATCTTTTGTGCCGGGTTCCAGTTAGCGCCGACATAGTCACGATACCACTCACTGCAAGCGCGCATCGATAAAGATAACTCAGCGATTGTCGGGGTCTCTACGGTGTTTAAGGCGCGATAACCGTGGTCGGTGCCCCGCAAGTTGCCCTGAAAAATTCTATCCACGACATAGATATGATTCATCAAACGCAGCATGACTCTCTGTTGCTCGGCGTACTGCGCCGTATCGACTGCGGCGATAGCCGTTAATGTTTGCTGATCCGCCCATGACTTAAAGGCGAGTAAAGTATCAAGACAGGCAAGCTCCATCGGACGCTCCTAAAAAAAGTAGTGGATGATTATTCAACGCAATGAACAAAAAAGCGAGAGACGGTTTGCCTACGCGTGCGCCCTGCGTTGACCGCTCGAGGATTGTGCGGCAAGGTAGGGATTTTGGAGCGAGCGATGATCGACGCCTTAGACCATGTTCATCTCTATGTAGACGATATTCACGCCGCCGCCGCATGGTATCGGCAGATTTTAGGCTTCCACCCCGATCCGGCCTTCAGGCAGTGGTTCGAAGAGGGAGGCCCTTACGTTATCAGCTGTGCGGCGGCCTCTCTGTCGCTGTTCCCGCGGCGAGGCCACGCGCCCGGCCCTACCATCGCCTTCTCCACGCAAGCCACTCAGCTGCCTGCTCTCCTCAATGCCTTACGCGCACAGGGGGTTGCTTATACCGTGGTCGACCACGCGCTGACCTGGTCTATCTATTTTCACGATGAGTCGGCGAACGCCTTAGAGGTGACCTGCCATCAGTATGCGGCCGCGACGGCCGCACTAGCGACGAGCGCCTAAGGGGTAAGTGACGAAGGGAGGCATGCCGCATAAGGCCCGCTAATCCCTTTATTGCGTGGGAAATCGAGATCCCCCCATTTGCTTGTGGTGATGCCAAGATTCAGTAATGATTCGAGCAGCGTGACGGCGGCACTGACCCCATCGATGATCGGCATCTGAAGCTCATCGCTTAGCTGTGTCGCCAGATCAGCCATCCCGCCGCAGCCGAGAATAATCGCGCCAACGTTATCTTGCTCTTTGGCGCGCAGGCAATATTCACGGACTTTCTGCTGCGCCGTACCGCTGCCATCTTCTAAGCTTAATACCGGCAGATCGATAGCATGTACCGCGGCACAGTGATCGTGGAAACCATAACGATGCAACAGGTGTCGCGCGATAATCACCGTGCGCGGCAGGGTGGTGACGATTGAGAAACGTGTGGCCACTAAACTTGCCACATGCATCGCCGCCTCCGCTATCCCTAGCACCGGCCCCGTCGCCACTTCACGTGCAGCCAGTAAACCCGGATCGCCAAAGCAGGCGATGATATGCCCTTGCACCCCACGATCTTCACCGGCACGGATCTGCTGGAGGATCCCAAGCGTCGCAACGGCCTCATCGAAATGCCCCTCGATTGAAGGAACGCCCTCATCAGGACACACCGCATCAATATCGAGGCGGGAACCCGCAATCTTCCGGGCAGTGATCGCCATGGTTTCGGTCATGGCTTGGCTCGTGTTGGGATTAATCAGTTGAATACGATGGCGGGGCATAGGATCTCCAGAGGATAGGGGGATTGCACAGGTAGTGTGCAAGTGATGTCGGTCTTGCACTCTAATGAATCTCGTAGATAAAGTGCAAGAGGTCATTATGCGTCACGGTTTCTGTCTTTGGCAACCGAACCCCATACGCAGCGGGATTGGAATTATTGTTTCACTAGAAGTGATATTGGTATGTTATTTGCAGCGTTAGCGCCATCAGTTCGAATTCGTTTAAGAGGATGGCACTTATGGCGCAACACGATCCCACATCGCAACCGCATTACCCCGCAAGCTACAGCCCGCGGTTGACCAACGACGACTTGGCTCCAGTCGCTGAGCAGAACTGGTCTTGGTACAACATTTTCTCCTTCTGGATGTCAGATATTCATAGCATGGGTGGCTACGTCGTTGCCGCGAGTTTCTTCGCCTTAGGGTTAGCCGGTTGGCAAGTGTTGTTCTGTTTATTGATCGGGATCTGTATCGTTCAGGCCGCCGCTAACCTGATTGCACGCCCGAGTCAGCTGACGGGGGTGCCTTATGCCGTCGTCTGTCGTCAAGCGTTTGGCGTGTTTGGGGCAAATATCCCGGCGGTGATCCGTGGCCTGATTGCCTTTGCATGGTACGGGATCCAGACCTGGTTGGCGTCCAACGCTTTGCTCCTCGTGTTACTTAAATTCTGGCCAAGTCTTACGCCGCTAACCCTCCCGCATTTCGTCGGCCTATCGGCGCTGGGCTGGATCTGCTTTGCGGTGATGTGGTGTGTGCAGGCGTTGGTCTTCTGGCGCGGGATGCGTACCATTCAGGCTTTCATTGATATTGCCGGGCCTGCCGTCTATATCGTGATGCTCGCCTTGGCGGCATGGATCGTCGCGCAGACCGGTTGGCACGGTATCTCGCTGACGCTCTCCGATAAAGCGCTGAGCACGTCGCAACAGACTTGGCAGATGGTGACGGCTATCTCTTTAGTCGTCTCCTATTTCTCCGGTCCCTTACTGAATTTTGGCGACTTCGCGCGTTACGGCAAATCAATGCAGGCCGTGCGTCGAGGTAACCGTTGGGGTCTACCTTTCAACTTTTTACTGTTCTCAGTCATTACGGTCATTATCGTTTCCGGTACGAAAAGCCTATTCGGCCAGATGATCACCGACCCGATCGAGACCGTGGCCCATATGGGAAATGGTCTGGTGATGGCACTCGCGTTGTTGACGATGATTATTGCGACCGTTGGGATCAACATCGTGGCAAATTTCGTTTCGCCCGCCTTCGATTTTTCTAACTGCGCCCCACAAAAAATTAGCTTTCGTATGGGCGGAATGATTGCGGCAATCGGCTCCGTGCTGCTGACGCCTTGGAATCTCTTCCAATCTCCCGAGCTTATTCACTATAGCCTCGATGTGTTAGGGGCCTTTATCGGTCCGCTATTTGGTATTTTACTGTGTGACTTTTATCTGATTAAACGCGGTAAGATCGATGTCGATGACCTGTTTAATGCCACAAAACAAGGGCGCTATTGGTACCAAGGTGGCGTAAACCTGCGTGCGGTCGCGGCACTCGTCCCCGCAGTGACGATAGGCCTAGTGATTAGTTTTATACCGAGTCTTCACGAAGTGGCGAATTTTAGCTGGTTTATCGGCGTAGGCATTGCCGGTGTCGCACACTTTCTCTTACACCCCCGTGAGGTGCTCACCCCACAACCGTCATCATTGACGCACTTCGTACCCGGTAAAGAATCTTAGTCAGTGCATAGAGGCTAGGTGATTCTCACGCTATACTGCGCATCCTTTCTATTTTGGGATGTCGCAGTTTATGATCAACACAAGCGCTTTCGTTGAGCAGTTATCCGAACAGGGATGGTATTACCAGCAAAATGTCATCCCTGGCGAGTGGGTGACTGCGTTAGCCGATCTCTGCCATAAAAGAACCTTTCTTCAGGCGGGTGTCGGTCAAGGGCTGAAAAACATCATCAATGAAGCGATTCGTTCCGATAGCATTAGCTGGATCGATCCCCGTGAGACCGATCCGGCGGTGGTCTATTACCTATCGCGGGTCGATGAGATCCAGCAGCTGCTTAATCGCGAGTTTTATCTTGGATTAAATGGCTTCGAAGGGCACTTCTCTCGCTACCCGCAAGGGGCATTCTACAAGCCGCATTACGATTGTTTCGCCCAAGATAAACGGCGAGCCGTCACCCTGATTTTTTATATCAATCAGAACTGGCTGCCAGAGAACGGTGGGCAGCTGTGCTTACACCTTCCCGAAGGCAAGACCGTGATTGAACCCGTTGCCGGTAGCATGGTCTGCTTCCTGTCCGAACAGATTCTCCACGAGGTATTGCCGACGCATACAGAGCGGATGGCATTAACCGGCTGGTTCGTCCGCCATCATGGACAAGATTACTTTTACAGCTAATATTTCAGAAAATTTCTGTGTTAATTTTCAGAACTGTGATCAGCATGCCATACTAATGGCTTGCTTTTTTTTTATGTGGCAAATCTGCCCCGATCTTTTCACTTAGAAACTGTATGGAGTCGTTGTGTCACAAACGAATACGAAACACGTTGGACTCGCTCAGCTCGCCTTAGCCCTTGGCGGCTTCGCGATCGGCACGGGCGAGTTCGTCATTATGGGGCTACTGCCGGATGTCGCGCAGGGGCTACACAGCTCTATCACCCGAGCGGGAGATGCGATTAGCAGCTATGCCCTTGGCGTGGTGGTCGGCGCGCCATTAATCGCGGTCCTGTTCTCGCGCGTCTCGCGCCAGCGGTTGCTGATTGCGCTGATGGGATTATTCGCGCTTGGTAATGCGGCCAGTGCGATCGCCCCGGGTTACTACTCCTTTGTGCTGATGCGCTTTATCACCGGTTTACCGCACGGCGCGTTCTTTGGCGTCGCCTCGCTGGTCGCCGCATCGATGGTCGCGCCCCACCAGCGCGGCAAAGCGATTGGTCGCATGATGCTCGGCTTAACGGTAGCCACACTTATCGGCGTGCCAGCCGTCTCGTGGATTGGACACCATCTAAGCTGGCAACTGGCGTTCTGGTTCGTGGGTGCCTGTGCGGTGATCTCTTTATTGATGATCATTCGTTATGTGCCATTTAGTAAAGGGGACCGCTCCGCTCATCCGCTGCGCGAGTTAACCGCCCTGAAGAAGCCACAGGTATTATTGACGTTACTGACAGGGGCGACAGGGTTCGGCGGTATGTTCGCCGTCTTTAGCTACATTACGCCAACAATGATCCACTCGGCGGGAATGAGTGAGGCACAGATCCCTTGGGTGATGGCTGCTTTTGGTCTCGGCATGATCGTCGGCAGTACGCTCGGTGGGAAATTCGCAGACTGGAGTGTGCGCAAAACCATTGGTCTGTCTCTGTTATGGAATATCGCGATCATGGTGATGTTCTGTTTCTTAGCCAAATACGTGGTCACCGGCTTTTTAGCGGCGTTTCTCATTGGCACGGCGGGCTTGCTCATTCCGTCACTGCAAATTCGTTTGATGGATGTGGCAGGTGATGCTCAGACGTTGGCGGCGGCGATGAACCACTCGGCGTTAAATATGGCCAATGCGCTCGGCGCGTTTTTAGGTGGGGTGGTAATCGATGCGGGTCTGGGCTGGATTTCGACCGCGTGGGTCGGTACGGTATTAGCCGTGATGGGACTACTTATCTTCTTGCTATCCTTACGCGTCAAACACTAAGACGTTAATTATGCCCAGCAGCGGTTCTCGCTGCTGGGCATGGTTATTACGACTTGTGCTGTTTGCGACTGCGGCGTAGCCTGAAGCCGATTAGCAGCAAGATTACGATGACAATCCCTACCGCGATAGCCGGCACCATATACGGCTGTGCAGCGGCGAGGAATGGTAGACGACCGCCTTTACGCATCCATGCGACATCTCCCGCCTTAACCGTTACCTGCGGATTACCGTAGTTATGTAAGACATAATTACTGATATCAGCAATTTGCTGATCGGTCAGTTGATCCACGTAGGTCGGTGAGCTAAACGCTGGCATCAATACGTCATGATCCTTCGTCGTGCGTCTCACCCCAAACAAAATCGCCGAGACGAGGTTATCTGGGCGGATCATACCCGTAGCCGTGTTGTGGAACAGTGAAGGATAAGCCTGATTCGGGCTTCCCGAGCCATCGGGTTGGTGACAGCTGGCGCAGTTACCACTAAAGAGCTTAGCGCCACTATCTAACGCGTTATAGGCGTTATTCACCGATTGGCCACGCACCTCTTGCTCGACGCTAACCGGATGCCCGTACTGGTAAGCCGCGGTGGTTTCGCCTGGATCACGAATTGGCGCAGTCTGTTTGAGATAGACCGCGATAGATCGCAGATCGCTATCAGGAAGATATTGCAGGCTATGCTCCACGGCTTCAGCCATGCCGCCTGCAGCCTGATTTTTCCCGATAGCGCGCCCGGTCTTCAGGTAGCTAACCAGCTCATCATCGCTCCAGCCACCAATGCCGCTGATCGGATCAGAGGTAATATTCGGCGCGTACCAGCTACCCAGCGGTGCGCCCGCGAGCGGTTGGTCATGCTTCTCTGCCATCATAAAGTTACGCGGCGTATGGCAGGTGTCACAGTGGGCAAGGCCATTAACCAGGTAGTTACCGCGGTTCCACTCGGCACTTTTACTACTGTCTATCTTAAAACCTTCAGTACTGCCGAAGACCGCATTCCACATCCCCATGCTAAAGCGCATATTGAACGGGAAAGGTAGTTTGGTCTCGGTATTGGCCTGATCGACGGGTTTCACGCCATGCATAAAATAGGCATACAGCGCGTGCACATCCTCATCGGTCATCAGGTGATACGACGTATAAGGCATCGCAGGGTAAAGATGCGCGCCATCGGCGCGGATCCCTTGGCGTATCGCTTTGGCGAATTGCGCCTCGCTATACTGACCAATCCCTTGCGCCGATGGCGTAATGTTGGTGGCATAGATGGCGCCCATCGGCGAGGCAATAGCATAGCCCCCCGAGTAAGCGGTTTTACTGCCCGGCGCGGTGTGACAGGCTTGACAGTCTGAGGCGATCGCCACTTGCTCGCCATGGGCGATAAGGGCTGCACCCGCATCGTCGGTACTTGCCGCGTGGGCGAAAGGACTCATCATGGCAAGGGCGACGAGCCAAGGAAGGGTTTTCATACCGTGGTTCATCATACGATCCCCTTCAAACGCTGCGCCATATCATGGGCCGCTTTTAAGCCTAATGCTGCCATGGTCAGTGTGCTGTTCACCACGCTGGCAGAAGGGATTGCACCGCCGCCCGGCAACCAGAGGTTCTCGTGGTCGAAGGTTCGACAGTTGCTATCCACCACGGCATTTTTGGCGGAGTCGCCCATAATTGTACCGCCCATGATATGGTTGTTGGCGTTCAGACTGGTGGTAATGTTGAACTCTTTCGCGTTAAACAGTGAACCGATGTGGCGCAGCTGATCGTGCGCTGCTTCGGCACCCTTACGAACATAGTCGCCGACATCATAGTGGATGTCGGGACAGGCGAGGCCGTGCGCATCTTTACGATCCGCGCTAAGCGTTAGGCGGTTATCTGGGTCAGGCAGCGGCTCTAGGCTGATCGACAGGTCCACCCCATGGGTGGAACGGTAACGAATTTCCTCGTCCAACGCTCTACCGACTAAACCTTTCGCCAGTGCCTGTTTGGTGGCTGGGACTACTCGCGAGATATTATTTAGGATCATCTTGTTGGCGGAGTAGTCGCGACGGAAATCCCCATCGCGTGGGCCAACCATACAGCTACTCTGCGCAGGACCACGGCCCAGCCACATCGGCTCTTCGGTGAGGAAGCTACAGTGGAAACCAGAGTGATCCATCATATTCCGGCCTACCATGTCAGAACTGTTGGCGATACCGATTGGGTTAGCCTTATTTGCCGCCAGCAGGAGTAGGCGTGGCGTCTCGATACCGTTACACGCGAGGGCGAACATCTTCGCGCTGGCTTTGTGTGAGGCTTTTTGATTATCTAACCAATGCACTGCGGTAATACGGTTTTCGCTGTCGGTATCGATTTTATAGACCACCGATTCCGATAACACGACCGCACCCTGACGTTCTGCGCGTTCGACATGATGGATGCCGTTATACATCGCACCAATCGGACAGATAGGCTGGCAGTTGTTGTTACCGCAGCAGACCGGACGGCCTTCCCATGGACGAGTGCTCCGCCCCTGGGGGATCGGGACTAAATTGTACCCATGCGGGTTGACCACGCTGGCAAAATAGTTATCGCCGTGAGCGAAGGGCACCATATCCATGGGATAAGGGCGACTACGCTGCGCCGGGGACTGCATACTTGGGTCCTGAGGTCCGGCGACGCCTATTTCGTATTCTGCCTCACAATACCATGGCTCGAACTCCTGATAGGAGATTGGCCAGTCGCGACCCACGCTATATTTGCGTGCAACTCGAAGTCGCTAGGGTGGTGACGCCAGCACGAAGCCGCCCAGTGCCAAGTCGTTCCGCCTACCGTGCGCAAATAGCCTTGCTGGAAACTGCCAGCACTGGGGCCAGTTACGTTGACATAGTTATTCGGCGGAAAATAGAGTGGGGCAGGTGCGAGCGGCGATTGGGGATAGAGCCCCTGAAAGTCAGAGCCTGCGCGATTGGCAAATGGCATGTTACGCCAGTTTTCGACAGCCTGCGCACGGGTGATGCGCAAGCCCGCTTCTAGGACTAAGACGGAATAGCCTTGTGCGACGAGACGATCGGCCATCATCCCGCCAACAATTCCGGACCCTACGATGACAACATCGGCGCTCACATCACCGTTAGCAGTAAATTCTGGTTTTTTCATAATGATTAATTTTATTGTTATAGGAGGTGAAGTAAGACATTACAGCGCGTCGATGACTGCGGTGTTGTTCGCGTCGGGCACGGGGGCGGTCCACCATAATGGGCCGTTACCACAGTAGGTGGGGACGACTAACCCATCACTGACTGTCTGATACATCCACGCCTGCTGATAACTCACGAGAGTCCCGTGGTAATCATCGCCCACTGTTCCGGTATACCACGCCGTGACAATCTGTTTTAACAACGCTTGTAAACCCGCTTGCTGCGCCCGGCTGGCAAAAGCCTCGGCACTCATCCCTTCACTGATCTGTTGGGCGAGGGGGAGGAGTTGCTGGGCAAACTGCGAGGAGCGCTTAACGAAGGCGTTATAGAAATGTGCAGCAAGCTCGGCATTAATCTGCTTATGTTCGGTGATGGTCTGCGTAACGCGGATAAACGCGCGTAACGGATCACCGGAGGTGCTTGGCGTTTGCGCGAGTCCCGCGAGCGGCAGCGTGGTGACAAAGCAACCAGCGGTGACGATCAGCGAGTTTTTAAGAAAGCGACGGCGATTGGTATCGGTACCAGATAAGTGGTTGTCCGAATTGGGGCGATTAGGTGTCATGATGGTCAAATCGGAATGTGATAAAGTTCACATAATATAGTTAAATGCGTCCGAAATGTAAAAACATTATAATGTTTGAGGATTAAAAAAATGGGGTGGGGGGAGCGCAAGATGCTCCCCCTTTCTATTACTGATGTTGAGCGGAAACCCGTTGGTGGATCGCCTCGCTGCGCCCGGCTAATCCCACGAGGGTAACGGTACAATGGTGACGCTGATAACGATGTTCGATAGAGTCGAGCACACTAACACTCGACGCGTCCCAGATTTGTGCGGCACTGAGATCGATAATCACCTGCTGTGGATCATTCGCATAGTCAAAGTGTTCGTATAAGTCGTTGCTGCTCGCGAAGAACAGCGGACCTTCCACATGGTAGGTGACCTGTTGACCATCGGCGGAGAGGCTACGCCGCGCGACAATAATATGGCTAATGCGTCGTGCGAACAGTAAGGTGGCAAAGACCGCGCCCACTACCACGCCCAGCGCTAAGTTACTCGTCCAGACCGTCACCACCACGGTAAATAGCATAATCAGGGTTTCGCTGACAGGTAATCGGCGCAGCGTCTTCGGTTGCAGGCTATGCCAGTTAAGTGTCTTAGCAGAGACAATCACCATAATGGCGGCGAGAACGACCATCGGGATCTTAGCCATCACCTGACTCAATACGCTCACTAATAGCAATAACACGATGGCGGCGATCACCGTTGAGACTCGGCTTCGCGCCTTACCCAGTTCGACGTTAACGATAGTTTGGCCAATCATCGCACAACCCGGTACGCCACCGTAGAAGGCTGCGAAGAGATTAGCAACGCCCAATCCCCATGACTCACGGTGTTTATTGGATGGGGTATCGGTAATGTCATCCACCAGCTTCGCAGTCAATAACGACTCCATCAGACCGACGAGCGCAACACTTATCGCCGCAGGCCAGATAATGCTTAGCGTCTGCCAGTTGAGGGGGACATGCAAGGCGTTGAAGCCAGGAAGACCCGGTGACATTGTTCCCTCATCCCCCACGTTTGGCAGGTGAATACCGCTATAGATCGCGATACTGGTCAGTAAGACGATCGCGATCAACGGGGCAGGGATGGCGGTAAAGACACGCGGTAGCCCGATGACGATAGCGAGTGTCACGGCGAAGAATACCCAGACCAGCGGCCCATGGCCTAAGATATGCGGCACCTGCGCCATAAAGATCAGTATCCCCAATGCGTTGACGAATCCCGTCATCACCGCCTGAGGGATATAGCGCATCATTCTTGCTAACCCGAGTACGCCGAAGAGGATTTGTAATGCCCCCGCTAGCACGACGGTGGGCAAAATATAGTTAACGCCATGAGCGGCAACCATCGGGCCGATAACGAGAGCGACCGACCCGGCAGCGGCACTCACCATTGCAGGGCGACCGCCGATAAACGATAGGGTAAGACAGATGACGAAGGAGGCGATAAGGCTTACTTTCGGGTCTACCCCTGAAATGACCGAAAATGAGATCACTTCCGGTATTAAGGCGAGAGCCGTGACAATACCCGCCAAGCTCTCGGTAATGAGTAATGAAGGCGATGACAGCACCGTTTTAACATGACCGGCTTTTGCTGCAGAACGTTGTTCCATGTAGTGACCCTTGTTGAATATTTATTATTTCGTCGTCTTGCCTGAAAAAAGAAATCGCAGTACGGGAATACGCAGGTGGATCTCGTACAGGACGAATGATACGCCAAATACCATGACTAAGCCTGCAAAAAAACCGATCCAATTATTATGAATGGCCGGGCTGACAAATAAGCCATAGATCAGGGTTAAGGGATGGTGGACCAAATAAATAAACAGCGAGGCGTTCACCAGGTAAGTGACTCGTGGCGAGTGGCTATTTAATAAACGATGGCCGCTGCTAAAACAGATGTTGAGCATGCAGATACCCATCGCCATCGAAATTAAGGCATCGAGTTCATAGAGCCAACCCTCACCAGAACTGTGATGCTGATTATAGTGATAGGCGTAGAAGGCGAGGAGCGTACTGAGCCACAGTAGCGGATGCGGCTTGATAAACAGCGCCTTGAGCGAGGTGATCTGCCAAGCGAGCGCGCCCAATATAAAGAAGGGGAGATAAAAGAGTACCTGCATCACCACGATATTCATCAATGCATCTTTCATCACCAGCGGCAGCGTGATCACTAATACGCGGCGCAACACGCACCAGGCAAAAACACTTAGGGTTAAGCCTAGGATAACCTGCCACCAACTCACCTTTTTATCCTGCCAGTGTTCGGAACGGGTCGCGAGGAAACGGAATAATTGATAACCGATCAGCGTTAATAAACAGAGGATCAGCAAGAACCACAGGTGCGATATAAGCTCCCAACATAAGGTATTATATTTTTGATAGAGCGTGAATTGTGACCAATTCGGAAATTTATCCGAGATATTTTTCAATAATAGAAACTGCGGCAAGGTAATTAATGGAATTGCCGCAAGAAAAGGAATACCTACCCGCTCAAGGCGAACCTTAAGCCAGCGTTGCGGCGAATACCGCAAAAATAGCATGTAGGAGAAATAACCGGAGATGACGAAAAAGACCTGCATACGAAACGAGTGGATAAACTCGTTAAATAACGTCAGCCCGAAAGAGGCCGTAGGGCTGTTAATTGTCCAGTGTTGCGACGAATAAATGAGCGACACGTGAAAAGGGACACCGAGCAGCATTAAGAACGCGCGGATGGAATCGAGAAAATACTCACGTTGTGGGGGTTGGGTAGACATCATCTATACTCATCGTCTAGGGTGCATTTTGCACGATTTCGGCTAAGATCATGGGAAGTATATCAGACAACCTAGGCGGCCTGCGGGTTTCGTTAAATAATCCGAAAAATCTGCTATTACTAATAAAAAGACACTATCACTCTAAGATGACTGTCAGAATGCCATGGAATCCATTAATATACGCTGAGTGATTTTAAGTACACATTTTAAGGGGGCGATGTGCTCATCAAGAAAGAGACTACACATAAAGGACGACAACTCAAATGGGTTGGTGCAGCAGTACTGGTCGCACTCTACACGAGCAACAGTTGGGCATTTAGTATCGATGATGTTGCTAAACAAGCACAGTCATTGGCTAAAAAAGGCTACCAAGCCCCAAATAATAATCTGCCCTCACAACTTCGCGAATTAAAATACGCCGACTACCAACAAATTCAATTTAAACGTGATAAAGCGTACTGGGCAAAACTCCACACCCCGTTCAAGCTCGAGTTTTATCATGAAGGCATGTATTTCGATCAAGCGGTGAAAATTAACGAAGTGACCGCCTCGGCCGTCCATGAAATTAAGTACGATCCTGCCTACTTCGATTTTGGAAAAGTCCCCCACGATGCCGATACCTTGAAAAACCTGGGTTTTGCTGGGTTTAAGGTGCTTTACCCCCTTAACAGCCGCAAAAAAGAAGATGAGATTAGCAGCTTCTTAGGGGCGAGCTACTTCCGTGTGGTCGGTGCTGGCCAAACCTATGGTCTCTCCGCGCGTGGTCTGGCGATCGATACCGCTGTGCCAGCAGGGGAAGAGTTCCCACGGTTTAAAGAGTTCTGGATTGAGCGTCCAACCGCCAATGCTAAGCAGTTGACGATTTATGCGTTACTCGACTCGCCACGTGCAACGGGCGCTTACCGCTTTATCATCCATCCAGGAAAAGACAGCACGGTAGATGTGCAGTCTCGGGTCTACTTACGTGACAACGTCACTAAACTCGGTATTGCCCCACTTACTAGTATGTACCTGTTTGGCGCCAACCAGCCATCACCTGTGGTGAACTATCGCAACGAACTGCATGATTCGGATGGTCTCTCTATTCACAACGGTAATGGTGAATGGATCTGGCGTCCTATTAATAACCCGCGTCGTTTAGGGGTGAGCACCTATCAAGTTGAGAACCTGAAAGGCTTCGGACTATTACAACGCAATCGCGATTTCAGCCATTACCAGGATCTCGATGACCGTTATGACCAACGTCCAAGCGGCTGGGTAGAACCGGTCGGCGATTGGGGTAAAGGCCATATCGAACTGGTCGAAATCCCGACTAATGATGAGACCAACGATAATATCGTGGCGTTCTGGAGCCCAGAAAAGCTGCCGGCAGCTGGCAAAGAGATGAAGTTCGATTATCGCTTACACTTCACTCGCGATGAAGCGGCGCTGCACGATAACAATTTAGGTTGGGTCCAAGATACGCTACGTTCAACCGGTGACGTTAAACAGTCGAACTTGGTGCGTCAGCCAGACGGCAGCATCGCGTTCCTGGTCGATTTCGTCGGTAAGAACTTGAGTAAGCTGACAAGCGATGCGAAAGTCGCTCCGCAAGTGAGCATCGGGAACAATGGCGAAATTGTTGAGCAGAATGTCCGTTATAACCCAGTCACGAAGGGATGGCGTCTCACGCTGCGTCTACGTGTTAAAGATCCAAAACAAGTGACGGAGATGCGTGCGGCGTTAACCCGCGATGAAAAACCATTGACCGAAACCTGGAGCTATCAGTTACCTGCCAATGAATAAATCAACGTTTAACTCGGAACAGTACGTCGACACTCTGCCGCTTGATGCGGCAGAGCAGTGTTCGCTACGCTCAGCCGCCGCGCAGGAAAGTTTTGCCCAGTTCCATCGTGAACTGGGTCATGACACGACAGCGAGCGACCATGAAGAAGATGCGGCGCTTGCCTCGGTTTCCTCGCGCGTTAAAATGGCTTGGGCGACCAAAGATGCGGGCGACGCGCAATTTGACCAGGATGATTTGCAGCGCACCACCCTTAAGGCCATGCCGCCGGTAAGACGTGCGCTGATGTCGCCTGATATTTGGGAAACTAACCCGCTCACGCGGGCATGGCGTTCCCTACGCGGTAAGTTGCGTAAGCAACGCGAGCGTTTACAAGATGCGCCTACGCGTAACTCGGAAGAGAAGTGGCGGGTGGTGGGGACGATGCGTCGCTACATTCTGCTGTTCTTGACCCTAGCGCAGACCGTTGTCGCAACCTGGTATATGAAAACGATCCTGCCTTATCAAGGCTGGGCGCTGATCGACCCGACGCAACTCTTCACACCGGATTGGAAGCAGGCGGTACTACAGATCCTGCCTTACGTTTTACAAACCGGCATCCTGTTCTTGTTTGCGATTTTATTTTGCTGGGTATCCGCCGGGTTCTGGACCGCATTAATGGGCTTTCTGCAGCTGTTGATGGGCAAGGATAAGTACAGCATCTCTTATGGTACGGCAGGGGATGAACCGCTTAACCCTGAGAATAGAACTGCGCTGATCATGCCTATCTGTAACGAGGACGTGCAGCGTGTGTTCGCCGGTCTACGTGCAACTTGGGAATCAGTTAAGCGTAGCGGTAATGGCGCGCATTTCGACGTCTATATTCTTAGCGATAGCTTTGATGCCGATATCGCCATCGCCGAACAGAAAGCGTGGATGGAATTAGTGCGTGATGTCGGGGGAGAAGGGCAAATCTTCTATCGCCGTCGCCGCCGCCGTGTGAAGCGTAAAAGCGGTAACATCGATGACTTCTGCCGCCGTTGGGGGCAGAACTACGCTTATATGGTCGTGTTGGATGCCGACAGCGTGATGAGCGGAGAGTGTCTATCAGGCCTCGTGCGTATGATGGAAGCGAACCCGAATGCCGGGATCATCCAGTCTTCTCCTAAAGCCTCTGGGATGGATACGCTTTACGCTCGCTGTCAGCAGTTCGCAACGCGCGTCTATGGACCCCTCTTTACCGCGGGCCTCCATTTCTGGCAACTTGGTGAATCCCACTACTGGGGCCATAACGCCATCATTCGCGTGAAGCCATTTATCGAGCACTGTGCCTTGGCTCCGCTTCCGGGCGAGGGGTCTTTCGCCGGATCCATTATGTCCCATGACTTTGTGGAAGCGGCCTTGATGCGTCGTGCCGGCTGGGGCGTCTGGATTGCCTATGACCTGCCAGGCTCCTATGAAGAGCTACCGCCTAACCTGTTGGATGAGTTGAAGCGTGACCGTCGCTGGTGCCACGGTAACCTGATGAACTTCCGTCTATTTATGGTTAAGGGTATGCACCCTGTGCACCGTGCGGTGTTCTTGACCGGGGTGATGTCTTACCTCTCTGCACCCTTGTGGTTTATGTTCCTCGCCCTCTCTACGGCGTTACAGGTGGTGCACTCATTGGTCGAGCCGACTTACTTCTTACAGCCTCGACAGCTGTACCCGGTCTGGCCACACTGGCGTCCTGAACTGGCGATTGCACTTTTCTCGACGACGCTCGTCCTGCTGTTCTTACCGAAGATGCTCAGTGTATTACTGATCTGGTGTAAGGGCGCTAAAACTTACGGTGGCTTTGTCCGCGTCTTCCTCTCTCTGATTTTAGAGATGTTGTTCTCGGTATTACTCGCACCGGTACGGATGCTGTTCCACACCGTTTTCGTGGTTAGCGCATTCCTGGGACTAAAAGCAGTCTGGGATTCCCCGCAGCGTGATGATGACTCAACCCCGTGGAGCGAGGCTTTCCGTCGCCACGGATCACAGATGCTACTCGGTATTGTGTGGGCTGCGGGCATGGGCTATCTCGACCTGAACTTCCTGTGGTGGTTAGCACCGATCGTCGGCTCATTGATCCTGTCGCCGATCGTATCAGTGATTTCGAGCCGCGCTACGATCGGTTTAGCCTCACGCCGCGCGAAGCTATTCTTAATTCCAGAAGAGTACGATACGCCGCAAGAGCTGATTGATACCGATAATTATGTGCTGCTCAATCGCGAGCGTGTATTGGATGATGGCTTTATGCATGCGCTGTTCCATCCTTCTTTTAACGCGCTAGCGACGGCCATGGCGACGAGCCGCCATCTGCAGAGCGATCTGCTGGAGCATGCTCGTGAACGTCAAATCGATCAGTTACTGAGTGAGTCACCGGAGAAGAGTAGCGCGAACCAGCGTTTGCTTGCGATTAGCGATCCTGTCGTGTTGGCACGACTACACAGCCGCCTATGGCAGCAACAGGATAAATACCGTCAGTGGCATGAGAGTTACGCCAAGCTGACCGTTAATCCTCACGCACTACAGGTTAACTAATGATAAGGCGGCTTAGGCCGCCTTTTTTATCGGTGAGGTCGATAAGTCATGTTCCCATGGCAACAAAAACTAGTCGTCATACTCTCAGTCGTTATGTTGAGTGGTTGTGGCAGTATTATTAGTCGCAGTGTGGCGGGGCAAGGACAGGGACATCAGTACTACCCGGGTGTGCAGTGGGATCTGCGCCAAGGTTATTGGCGCTTTATCACGATTTTGGATTTACCACTTTCGCTTATCGTTGACACCTTTATGTTACCGATCGATGCCAAACATGGTGACTACCCGTAACTACCAGCGTTCAGAGTCGCTGTTGTCGTCATCCCACTCATTCGCGGCGGCGCGCCCTTCTTCAGTATCGGTCGGTGGCGCAAGTTGAAATTCGCCTTCGTCCCACTCATGTAAGGTATTCTCGGGTAACCATTCGGCGAGAATCTCTTCTTCATCGTACTCGTTATCCCAGATTGCTTGTGCAGCCTCGTCAAAGTAGAGAGGCAGGCATTCGCTTGGCTCGGTATTCTGATCGGAAAACTCTGCTTGCCACATGATGTCGCCATCTTGCATAACATATTTTTGTAATGAAAATTGGCTAATGGCGGCGTCGTTCTCATCGACCTCTGGGTTGTCAGCCAGATAGCTCTCGCGCGCGACGTTAATCGCTTCGTCTAAGGTAGTGAATAAATCCATGGTATTGACCTCATCTCTTTGGGAATAAAAGAAGCATAGATCATATTTCTTACTGTGAAGCCGTTAGCGATTAATTTAATGAATTTTAGGTTTATCCCGAACGAACGCCCAACCGGGGCTTGGGATGCGTAGGGCTATCGGGTATGATAGACGCCTTTTTTAACCGCCCTAAAGGACGAACACCATGCCAGTGTTACATAACCTTGTATCGAACAAAGAACTCAAACAGCGTTTAATGGAAGAGGTCGAACCGCGCACTACCGTCTCTTTCTATAAATATTTTACTATCGACGATCCGCAGGAGTTCCGTGACCGCCTTTATCAAACCTTTCTTGCCCTGAAGGTGTTTGGTCGTGTCTATATCGCGGCAGAGGGGATCAATGCGCAAATTAGCGTGCCCGCCAGTAATTTTGAGGCGATGAAGCAGAAGATCTTCGCTTTCGACCCGGCACTAAATGGCTTGCGGATGAATATCGCCCTCGATGACGACGGTAAATCTTTCTGGGTATTACGCATGAAGGTGCGCGAGCGGATCGTGGCAGATGGCATTGAGGATACGAGTTTCGATGCGAGCGATGTCGGCGCCTACCTTAAGGCCAAAGAAGTCAATGCTATGCTCGACGATCCCGATGCCGTATTTGTCGATATGCGTAATCACTATGAGTATGAGGTGGGTCGTTTCGATAATGCATTGGAGATCCCGGCCGATACCTTTCGCGATCAGTTGCCGATGGCAGTAGAGATGCTCGCGGAGCAGAAAGAGAAAAAGATCGTGATGTACTGCACCGGGGGGATCCGTTGCGAGAAAGCCAGCGCCTGGATGAAACACCAGGGATTCGAGAATATCTACCATATCGAAGGCGGGATTATCGAATATACGCGAAAGGCGCGCGAGCAGGGGTTACCTGTACGGTTTAAAGGTAAAAACTTTGTGTTCGATGAGCGCATGGGCGAGCGTATCTCAGACGATGTATTAGCGCACTGCCATCAGTGTGGCGCATCGTGCGATACTCACGTGAACTGCCTAAACGACGGCTGCCATTTATTGTTTATCCAATGTGACGACTGTGCGGTGAAGTATCGTGGCTGTTGTAGCCCTGAATGTTTAGAGGAGTCAGCCTTGACGCCTGACGAACAGCGTCAGCGCCGAGCAGGACGAGAGACGAGTAATAAAATCTTTAATAAGTCACGCGGTCTATTACGAATGACCTTACCGTCGCCAATTAATAAAGATAACACTTAATATTCCGCCCCAGCTTGCGCAGGGGCGGTTAGGTTGTTCGCCGTTAAAACTCTAGGGTGGCGCTGAGGTCACCCATTTTAGCGTGCCCATGTTTTACTAACGCGTTATCGCGTTCGGTTAGCCCATTAAGTACAGGTAGGTCGTAGACACGGCTAATGAAACGTAGAATTGAGCCGGTATCGTATTGGGTGTGATCGACATGACCGCGGCGTGCAAAAGGTGAAATCACTAACGCTGGGATGCGTGAACCGGGCCCCCATCGATCTCCTTTCGGTGGAGCGACAGGATCCCACCAGCCGCCATTTTCATCAAAGGTTATCACCACTACCGTATTTGGCCACTGCGGGCTGCGCTGTAATTGCTCGATAATATGTGCAATATGACGGTCACCGGCTTCAACGTCCGAGTAACCCGCATGCATATTGAGGTTACCCTGCGGCTTATAGAAGGTCACTGGAGGGAGTTTCCCGGCAATGACATCAGCAAGAAAATGGTTGGTGGCGGGGGAGTCGCCTAAGCCACCATCGCGCAAATGCTGCGTTCTCGCCTGCGGATGGGCGGGGCCGAGGTTTTCGAAATAGTTAAAAGGCTGGTGGTGCAATTGGAAATCAGGACGCGGCGGAAATTCCGTACTGTCTTTTTGATCATCGGTCGCAAACTGCCAGCCGCCGGCGTACCATGCCCAATCAATTCCTTTCTCTGCCAGTTTATCGCCAATATGCGCGTGTTTTTGCGCAGGCAATACATTGGCCTTACTGGCATCGGCGTAATCCGGGCGTTGAGCATCGCGACTAGCGGAAGGCCAGAAGGGCGGTTGCATGGTGTTAACCGCATACCCATCGGGGGTGATCTGGCTTGGCCCGAATTTTGGAATACCGGTCAATGCGCTGGCGGGCGAGTCCGCTAAGGGTTTTAGGCGGCTATCGGTTGGGTCGTCGCTCATCAGTTCTGCGATTAAGCCTTTCGCAGGCGAGGTGTTAACATCAGGATAGTAGGGCGCTTGGGCACAGGCTAGATATTGATGGTTAAGGAACGATCCGCCGAAAGCACCTTGGAAGAAGTTATCACAGAGCGTGTAGTCGCGTGCTAATTGCCATAGGCGCATGTTATACGCGCTATCGGCATAATAGCCCATAGTTAACGCCCCGGAATCGGCCCAGGCGACGAAGCGATCGTTCTTTCCACCATTAATTTGCATCTGGTTCTGATAAAACACGTGCCACAGATCACGAGTAATGACCCCTTGCGGTAGGGCCTCTTGGTCATCACCCTGCAAGGCAAAAGGCTTATTGGGCAATGTATTGAGATACGCTGCGTTTTGACCAATTTCATAGCGCTTATGGTTGACCACCTGCGGGTCTGGGACTAGGCCTTTCCAAATCGGTGGTAGATGCGAAAGCGGGGTGCCATCCCGATCAACTTGGGTTGTCGCCTGCTCGCTCAGCTGGTTTAACGGCTGTTGGCTACCGGGAAAATTGGCGAACAGGTTATTGAAACTACGATTCTCTGCATAAATCACCACAACGTTTTTTACTTTTTCTCGCAGTAATTCTGTCTGTTTGTTCGTGGGATAATCGGCAAGAGGCCGTGCGGCACTATTTTGATGTACGACGGCTTGTGCACCACCGAGTGGTAATAGGGTAGAACTAACACCCAGTACCGATGCACCGGCAAGTAAGCGGCGACGCTGTGGGTTTTCAGGTGCGGCTGAGGTGTTGGGGTTCTTCGACTTCATGCATTGTCCCTTAGTAGGAAAAAGTTAGCGTCACGATACTCATTATGCGTGACGCTTTTATGACAATGCCGCGTATCAATTACGCCGTTGCGAAGCGTTGCAGACGAAATGGCGAGATGACGGTGTCGATCTCTTGGCCTAGCGCGAAGTGGCTCGCAATTTCCCCGAGCGCGGGCGCACATTTAAAGCCGTGACCACTTAAGCCGCTGATCACCAATCCGGTCTTATTCTCATCCAGATAATCGATGATAAAATGGCCGTCGGGAGAGTTGTCGTAGCTGCAGGCTTGGCCGAAGAGGCAAGCGCTTTGCCCGGGTAAAAATTGCTTTAGGAAGGCGAAACATTCGCTACCATCTGTGGGGACTTGGCCAAAGGGCAGGCACTCAGCGGCGCTCTGCAACGGTTGCCCGCCATCGTGGCGCGCGACTTTAAGCTGGTCGTCCTCGGCAGGGAAGCCATAATACTGGCTACCGTCGTCGAGCTGGGCAGTAAAGGCCGGGAAATGGGTGTGATGACTAAAGCGCCCATCGGACTGAAACCATGCCATGACTTTGCGTACTGGCGTGATCGGCAGGTCGGGGACGAGTTTTTTCGCCCAGCTGCCTGCGGTGATGATAATTTTACGTGCGGTATAGTCGCCATCCGCCGTAGTGACCCGATACAGCTCATCGTGGTGTTCGATGGCGGTGACTGGGCAATTAAATAACTGTGCACAGCCTTGTTCTTGCGCCAGTCTGATCCATTGCTCGACCGCTTTTTCACTATAGAGGTAGCCCGCCTCTTTATCGAGTACGCCGTGAAAGTCATCGGGCACAACGAAGGTCTCCCAGCGCTGCCGGATCTGTTGCGCGCTCAGGGCTTCTACTTGCACAGACCAAGTCTGCGCACTCGCCAGTAACTGTGGGATCAGTGGCGCGTTAAGCGGGGCAATCGACAGGACACCACTGTGTTGGAACAGCGTGGTCGACGAGGTTTTTTCCAGCGCGTCCCACAGCACTTTACTGCGTTGCAGCAGAGGCATGTAGCGATCGCCTTCGGCATAGGCATAGCGCATCAGGCGAGTGGTACCATGGTGCGAACCTTGTTGATGAGGGGGATGGTGAGCATCGATCATCAATACGTTTAGGTTATTGATGGTGGCGTAGCAGCCTGCTGCTGCCCCGACTGAACCGCTTCCGACAATAATGACATCGTAAATCATTGCATTGCTCCGCTTTTTTTTTGCAGCATAGCAGAGTCGAGCGGGGTCAGACAAAAAAAGGCACCCTATGGGTGCCTTGGAGAGTTAATGCTTTGCCCTGACTGGTTCTGTCTCTGACTCTTCAATACGCGCAATGCCTGCTTCGAGAAGAGAAATAAACTGCCGTGCTACATCCGTAGTGATCCAATAAGCGGGACCAATATCGGCATCTTGTTCTGTTTGTTGGGCCGAGGAGACTGAATGCAGGCGGATCATCATCGCATTATAATCTTCGACGGTACTGATATCCCAACCGACTAACGGATGTGTTTGGATCACATTACTTTCTTTATCCATCTGAACCTCCATAATCGTCTAGTAGTGGTGAAGACTGAGGTTACATGTATCCTATTTACTCCATAGGAAGGACAGAGTATAGCATGGATCTGGTTTAATGCGGGTTATTCACTCACAACCTGCCATTGCACGGTCTCTCCTGCCAAGAAGGGAATTAACTGCTCGTCGCCGAGGGCGATATGTTCGGGTACTGTCCACGCTTGGCGTTGTAGCGTAATGGTCTGCTCATTGACCGGTAATTGATAGAATGTCGGACCATTTATCGAGCAGAATGCTTCTAGGTGCTCCAGTGCCCCGAGCTCATCGAATACTGTGGCGTAGGCGGCTAATGCAGTCGGCGCGTTGAAAACCCCGGCACAGCCACAGCTCGACTCTTTACGCGATTGTACATGCGGAGCGGTATCGGTACCGAGGAAAAACCGCGCGTGTCCGGTCGCGACCACATCACGGAGGGCTTGCTGGTGAATGTTACGCTTGAGGATCGGCAAGCAGTACAGATGTGGGCGGATCCCGCCACTCAACATATGGTTACGGTTGAACATCAAATGTTGGGGGGTTACCGTCGCGGCTAGTAGCTCGTTTCCCTCTTGTACGTATTGCGCGGCATCACGGGTCGTGATGTGCTCCATGACAACGCGCAGTGCCGGGAAGCGTTGACGCAGCGGTATCAACACTTGATCGATAAATTTCGCTTCACGGTCAAAAATATCGACGTGAGAATCAGTCACCTCACCATGGATGAGCAGCGGCATGCCGATGGCCTCCATGCGCTCCAGCACTTCAGCAATGTGGTCAATGCTGGTAACGCCGTGGCTAGAGTTGGTGGTGGCGTGGGCCGGATAGAGTTTTGCGGCGGTGAAGACTTTACGGCTAAAACCTAGCTCGACCTCGTCGGCAGAGAGGCTATCGGTCAGATAGCAGGTCATCAATGGCGTAAAGTGATGCGTTGCAGGAAGCGCGGCGAGAATACGCTGACGGTATTGTTCGGCGGCATGAACGGTAGTGACCGGCGGAACTAGATTTGGCATGACGATTGCTCGCCCAAAATGCGCACTGGTATAGGGTAGGACAGTGTTTAGCATCTCATCATCGCGCAGATGAATATGCCAGTCATCGGGACGACGAAGGGTCAGCGTAGTTACAGGGGATTTCATCAGTATAGGCTCCGGCTAATAGGTCAACGATTAGGGCGTTCAGGCCGGGAACCAAGCATAAAGGTCGCAACGTGAGATTGCACTCTTTTTTTATAGAAGGTGCAACGAAATGAGGCCATCGTGCCATATTCCGCCCCTTGGCGACAGGTGTAAGGGGCAAGATACAGCCACGCTGGGCTGCAAGCAGTGAGGGGGAAGACTTTAGCGCGACCACCGTGTCGCATGTATATCGATCACGAAACGATATTTTACATCGCCGTTTAGCATGCGAGTAAAGGCTGTTTCGATATTCTCGCCGCTCAGCAGTTCGATATCGGAGGTAATGCCATGTTGACCACAGAAATCGAGCATCTCTTGGGTTTCTTTGATGCTACCGATCGATGAACCGCTGATACTTAATCGTCTAAAGACCATCGGCGTGATCGCGGGAGAAGTGTGTGGGCTCTCGGGGATCCCGACTAAGACAAGCCGGCCATTAGTTTTTAGTGTCGCTAAGTAAGGGTCGAGATCGTGCGAGGCGGCTACGCAGTCGATAATCAGGTCGAGGGAGGTCTGACAGGCAGCCATCTGCTCGGCGTCGTGAGAGACAACGACCTGTTTTGCCCCTAGCCGTTTCGCATCTACACCTTTCTGAGGCGAGGTAGTAAACAAGGTCACCTCTGCGCCGAGCGCGCTCGCTAATTTTACTGCCATATGTCCGAGTCCACCTAGGCCAACCACACCAACTTTATCTCCTGCTTTGACGCCGAAGTGGCGGAGCGGTGACCATACGGTGACCCCGGCACATAATAGTGGAGCGACGCCGGCAAGGGGGAGGTTGTCCGGTACGGAGACTACGAAGTCTTGATCGACGATAACTTGCTGCGCATAGCCGCCCCATGTGCTCTCACCGGTGTATTTGTCGATGCCATTATAGGTCGGGGTGAAACCCTCCTCGCAATATTGTTCTGCTTGATTTTGACAAAAATGACACTCGCGGCACGCATCAACCATTACCCCGACGCCGACGATATCGCCAGGTGCGAAGCGCGACACCTGATTACCGACATCGATAACCCTGCCCACGATTTCGTGGCCAGGCACTAAGGGGTAGCGGCTCACGGCCCACTCATTACGTGCCATATGTAAGTCAGAATGGCATACGCCGCAGTACAATACCTCGATAGTCACGTCTTGCTGTTGCAGAGGACGCAGGGCGATTTGATCGGTCGATAATGGGGAAGTCGCAGCATGGGCAACTAGGGCATTAATTTTCATACTTCTCTCGTTTGCGCTTGGTCATAGAGTGGGCCGCGACTATAGTGAAGAACGAACAATTTTGGTAGTAGTCACCATTTGGTAACTACTAGGAGGTGAGTAATTATGCCCGATTGGGTAGAGGGGCAACTCTTTTTCTATGCAGATTCTCCTGCGCGAAGAATTATGGATCTGTTTAGTACTAAATGGAGTTCAATGGTATTGCACGCGCTCTATCATTGGCCGGAGGGCCGTGCCCGCACCGGCGCGTTACAGCGCAGCTTGCAGGGCATCTCGAAAAAAATGCTGTTCCAAACGCTAAAAGAATTAGAGCAACGTGGGTTAATTGCCCGTCATGTCTACGATGTCATTCCGCCAAAAGTCGATTACCGCCTCACGGCCCTTGGGCTAACGTTCGCCGAACCGATCGAAAAGATGTATCAGTGGGGCGTCGAACATCAAGCGGCATTGGATGAGATGGAAGCGATTTATCAGGCGAGCAGGGCACAGGAATAGGCGGGCTATCGCTACGTGGCTATCGGTAAATCTTAGACCTATTCCCCGAAGTCCCTCGATCATCCTGACGCACGAACGATAACGCGAGGCGGTACAGTTTTTACTATAGTTATCACAGCCACCACAATAAGGATTAACGATGATGAGTGAAAAGACTGTCTTGATTATTGGCGCGTCGCGGGGGATTGGCCTAGGGCTAGTCGAACAGAGCCTTGCGGAGGGCTGGCAAGTGACCGCCACTTATCGCGGCGAAGCCCCCGCGGTATCAGGCGTTACTTGGTGTGCCTTAGATATTACTGATACGACGAGCCAGCAGCGGTTTATAACGGCGGTTGCGCAGCAGCGCTTCTCGGCGATCCTCATCAATGCGGGGATCTATGGTCCAGAAGCGCAACGGCTCGATCTGGCGACGGACCAGCAACTGAACACGCTTTTTCTGACCAATACCTTCGCACCTGTCCGCTTGGCTGAGCGTCTACTCCCGTTACTCGAACCGCAAACGGGTGTACTAGGCTTTACCAGCTCGCAGATGGCAAGCTTAGCCGAAAATCCCGACGCGCAGATGCCGCTTTACTCGGCGAGCAAGGCGGCCCTCAATATGCTGGTGCGCAGTTTATTACCGGCGGCTGAGCAACAGGGCGTAACCCTGCTATCTCTCCATCCAGGCTGGGTACAGACTGATATGGGCGGCAGCCAAGCGCCGGTCACGGTTGCACAGAGCAGCCAAGGTTTACTCACGGTCCTCGCCGCCGCCGCGGGAAAACAGGGACACCATTATTTGGATTATCAAGGACACCCTCTGCAATGGTAAGCGCGTTGCGTTAGTCTGAGCCACGGTTGGGCTAACGCGATACGATACCCTTATTGAGTGTGGGTTATCGTGTCATGATAGGGGACAAGCGGCTGCGGCGTATAGCCTTGGGCGTGGAGATATTTTCTAATTTCTTAGGTACGGCCAGAAAAAAACAGGATAATGCCCACTATTAATAATCGTAGTGCTGTAAAGGTGAGATGTTTTTTCATACTCCTAGCCTGCCATTTCCCGCACCGATTATAAAAAAGGTGTTATCGTGGAGACTAGAGCGAAGAACGTTGCCTGAATCGTGCAGTCCATTTTGACGAGCCGCTACACAGCACCCAGCGCTAATATCGATTTGTTTCTGTTTCCTCATCCTGAGTTCCCTTTCCGTGTACGGCTAATTTGAGCATAGTACCTGGGGACATTGAGTATCCATTATTTACACAAAATGTGTTATCCGCCGAGATATTGCGCTGACAAGCCCCGTCCCGATAACGGACTGTCACGTCGAAAGGCTTAACACGGGCTATAGGAAATACCTGCCGTAACGGCAGGCGTTAATCAGTACTACGGCGCTAAGGGGATCACTAGTTCGCCGGGCTTTACTTCGATGCCGGTGGCATATTTCTTCGCAAGCGACTCCGCTTTCGAGCGATCGCTACTTAATACCCAGGCGGGTTGCTGAGTGAAGTAATCACGCAGTGAGGTGGCTAATAAGGGTTTTAGGCTGTCAATAACACCCTGCACCTTCTCAGGCTGCGCCTGTGCGTCGATGATCGTTAGATCATGCAGGTAGACCGCGCCTTCTTCACGATTAAAGACCGGTACTGCGCTCATCTTCAGCTGCAGATCCGCCTTCTGCTTACCGAATAGGGAGGTGAAGCGTAGGTTTGCATGGCCAGATAATACGACCTGGTTTGCCACGGCGCGGCCCACTTCAGCATGCAGGGTATCGAGGATGATATGGGCATTGGCTAAGCCATCAATCCCAATATCTTTCTCGTAATTAGCATGTTTACTCAGGCTTTGATTAATCTCCTGCTCGCTTAGCGTGTAGGAGGCAAGATGATCGCAGCCCGTCAATAGTATGCCGCAACATAGGGTGAGGATCGAAAAGTACTTACGCATAGAGTCCTCCTAGCGTGCTAGCGAAAAGAGCAGGGGCACTGCGGTTTGGCGAGACAGCGAATCGCGTAGCGCGGCGACGGAATCAGGCCAAACAATCTCTTTCACTAACGTGAGGTTGCGCAGTAGCGGAAACAGATGAATATCATCATAAGACAGCGTGCCGTTGACGGCATGCGGTGAGCTAATTATCTCGGCGAGCCGCTCTAAGTCCTGATTGACCTTGAGGACCAATTCCGTACGCTGCGCACGCAGTGGACCGAAATCACCCATAAAGGCCTGTTTTTTAGCGGCATAATAGTCGCGCGCGGCATCTGTCGCAAATTCGGCGAAATCGGTGGTCGGCATGATGGGTAATAATAGTTGATTAACATAGCTTCCTACCTCGGTTAGCCACTCTGCCAAGGCGGGTGAGGTTGTCGTACTGAGGCGTGGTAGGGTAGAGCGCGACTCAATATAGTCGATAATGTCGAGGCTCTCGCCCATCGCGCTTTGGTCATCTTTTACCAAGATAGGCAACATCTTTTTACCGATCAGGCGCTGCGGCGTAGCTTCGTCGTCGTTGAGTAAGAAAGAGAGTTCGACGGGTTGCTGATGTAAGCCAAAAATCATCCGCGCTTTCACACAGAACGGGCAGTGGTCATAAACATAAAGATGCATAGTCGATCCTATTCCAAAGGGGGATAACGCTTCGATAAGCGATAATTGTACGCTAGGCTAGGGTTTCTGCCAAATTTGAAACTCTCGCGAGAGTCTTTACTCATCACACTAATTAGCCAATAATCATCCACTTATTGCGTCGTGTGGAGACATCATGTTTGGCTATCGCTCATCGGGTCCGCGGCTGTCGCTGACCTCGCCTAGAATGCAGATTAGGACCGTCGCGGAAAGAGACGGTTGGCTATTGACCGATTATTATCAAGAAAATCGGGATTTTCTGATGCCGTGGGAACCCTTACGGGACGAGAGTTATTTTCATCACCATGGTTGGGATGCGCGTCTCCATGTGATGACAACGCAACAGAAGCAGGGTGACGCCTTTTATTTTTTACTGATGGACCCCGCCGCACAGCAAGTATGGGGAGTCGCGAACTTTACCCAGGTGATCCGCGGTTGCTTTCAGGCCTGCTATTTAGGGTACTCGCTGGCAGGCGCTCAGCAGGGTAACGGGCTGATGCATGAAGCCTTAACCACCCTTATCCCTGTGCTACAAAAACAGCAGCAATTGCATCGAATTATGGCGAACTATATGCCGCGAAATCAGCGGAGCGGGGCGCTATTGGCCCGATTAGGCTTTGAGAAAGAAGGCTACGCTCGCGATTACCTAAAAATCAACGGGCGCTGGGAGGACCATGTCTTAACGGCATTGGTAACGCCAACACCCGACTAAGGCGTCATGGTTTGTAACAATCGGAACTGATTATTTCCGGGAATGGCAGTACACTAGCCAGCGTTTAACGTGTGCTCCATATGAAATTGTTGATTATTCAGGATGTTTCTCTTTTATGAATTTACTTAAATCCTTGGCGGCAGTCAGCTCCATGACCCTCTTTTCGCGGGTATTGGGATTCGCCCGAGACGCCATCGTCGCCCGCGTGTTCGGTGCAGGGATGGCGACAGATGCCTTCTTTGTGGCCTTTAAACTCCCCAACCTGCTACGGCGAATTTTTGCTGAGGGCGCGTTTTCTCAGGCGTTTGTCCCCATTCTCGCTGAATATAAAAGTAAAGAGGGCGAGGAGGCGACGCGGATCTTCGTCTCCTATGTCGCCGGATTATTAACGCTAGTCTTAGCGCTGGTAACCGTTATTGGGATCATCGCGGCACCTTGGGTGATTTATGTGACCGCGCCAGGCTTTGCCGATACCGCCGATAAGTTTGCGCTTACCACTGCGTTATTACGCGTCACCTTTCCCTATATCCTACTGATCTCTATCGCCTCATTACTCGGCGCGATCCTTAATACTTGGAACCGTTTCTCCGTTCCTGCCTTCGCCCCGACGCTGCTCAATATCAGCATGATTGGCTTTGCGCTTGTCGGCTCGCGCTATTTCCATCCACCGGTGATGGCACTAGCCTGGGCGGTAGTCGTTGGCGGGATTTTACAACTCGGTTATCAGCTCCCACACCTAAAAAAAATCGGTATGCTGGTGCTGCCGCGTATCAATCTTAAAGATGCCGGAGTTTGGCGGGTGTTACGGCAGATGGGGCCGGCGATACTAGGCGTGTCAGTCAGCCAAATCTCGTTGATCATCAATACGATATTCGCCTCCTTCTTAGTATCAGGGTCCGTCTCGTGGATGTACTACGCCGACCGTTTGATGGAATTTCCGTCGGGCGTACTAGGGGTGGCATTGGGCACAATCTTACTACCGTCGTTATCGCGGAGTTTCTCTAGCGGGAATTTTGACGAATATTCACGGCTGATGGATTGGGGACTACGACTGTGTCTCCTCCTCGCCTTACCGAGCGCAGTGGCATTGGGGATCTTAGCTGGGCCATTAACCTCTGCGCTGTTCCAGTATGGGAAATTCTCCGCCTTTGATGCGGCGATGACGCAACGAGCGCTGGTGGCGTACTCTATCGGTTTAGTGGGTTTGATCGTCGTGAAGGTCTTGGCACCTGGCTTCTATTCACGTCAAGATATCAAAACGCCGGTCAAGATCGCCATCGCGACCCTGATTATGACGCAGGTGATGAACCTGGCCTTTATCGGCCCGCTGAAGCATGCTGGACTCTCCCTGTCTATCGGCTTAGCGGCTTGCCTCAACGCGGCGTTACTCTATTGGCAATTGCGTAAGAAGCAATTTTTTATTCCGCAAGCGGGATGGGGCGTGTTTCTGCTGCGGCTCATTGTGGCGGTCGTCGTGATGGCCATCGTGTTATGTGCGGTACTACACGTGATGCCAGTCTGGGGACAGGGCCTGATGGTCGAGCGTTTACTTCGTCTGACCGCGGTCTGTGCCGCAGGCGGGATAAGTTTCTTTATTACCTTGGCGCTGCTCGGGTTTCGTATTAAAGACTTTTCACGCCGCAGTGTCGTCTAATCCGGTTAACGACCCACGACCGGATGCCCATCTGGACCATAAAAGCGCTGCGCCTGTAGAGGGTGCAGCACGCTGAGCACCTGCTCCGTCCAGGCCAGCTGTTGATTGAGCATCAACGCGGTATGCTGGTTCTGTTCACAGAGATGCTGGGCGAGCGGAATAACCCTCTGCCAGCGTGCACTTAAGGCCGGATGCTCGGCGTAAGGCGGTGTTAGCCTAAGCTGCGCGTCGAGGGTAGTTCGGCGCTGTTCGATAAACGCCAAAGTAGTGAGTAGCGACTGTTTATCCTCGCTCAGACTCAATAAGCGTCGGCTATCGGTGGTGGCGGCCATTAGCTGGCGTTGCTCCTCCTCCATAATATGGCGTAGCGAGGCTAACACTTGGTACAGGCTATCAAGGATCGCCGCGAGGGGCGGTTGGCGCTCATCCATCTGCCTACTCCTTTAGCTCGGCAATCAGCCCGTCGGCAATCTTACCCGCATCGATTTGATAACGACCTTCGGCCATCGACTGGCGTAACTGCTGGACCTTTTCAGTATCGATATCGGTATGATTCAATTGCGTAAACTGTGCTAACGAATGGCTAAGACCGACACTCGCCGGTGGCTGAGCGTGCGGCGATAATTGCGCGCAGGGTTGCTCAGCATTGAACGCGCGCGTTTGCCGTGGGTCCTGTAGTGCATCGTTAGCCCTTCCCGCGATGCCGGGTATTTTTTCGATTGTCATAGACTGTCCTTGCAATAAAAAAACCAAGAGTAAAAGCGGGTCACTCTCTCTATCGGTCGATATACACGAAACTTTAGTCGTTTCATTCTGTGATTATTGCACGATCAATTCGTGCTGGTCGTTAAGCCTCGCGGTGAGTCGCTGACCAGTGGCGAGGCGGATCCTGATGGTTTGATTGATGCCTGCGTTATCCAGCGCTACGGCACGCCCGGTAATATGAAACCCCCTTCCGCTGAACGTGATCGGCACCGTCTCACCTTGTTTAATCACCCACGGTTGGCGGAACTGGTTCTTGGTCAAAATTTTCCCTGCGGGTATCGTCTGTAACGCTATTAAAGGCAGGGGCGGTGGCGTTAACCAACTCGCGCGCGGCAGTGTATCGAGCCGCCCAATTTTCGGCATGATTTGCTGAGCGGTGATACTCGCGCCTTGCTCAATTCGTTGTCGGCTCTGGTAGTAAGTGCCAATGACCTTTACCACCACACGTAAGACGGTGACCTGCTTGCCGCAGCGTGCCGTCAGTGTTAGCGGCCCCCAGCGGCGGCTATTGCTCGGGAGTTGTAACTGAGGCTGTGAGCAAGGCAGCGACCTTGTCGCGGTGGGGAGGTCGAGACTGAGTGTGGCGGCATAGTTCGGCTCGCGCTGTTGGAAAAAATGTAATAACTGCGTCGATAATGGCTGCGCGCAGGCCGTCGTCGCGAGCAGCCCGCCTAACGTGATACAGAGCAGTCTCACCTATCACCTCTCATCAAGCAAAGGGTAAAGTGTAAACCTTGCGCAGGACGGTTAAGTGGGAAATTGCTCTACGTTTTGAGCGCTATTCAAACGATTTACTCTGCAATGATTAACGTATTCTGCGAAATATTCAGTCAGTAAGGATAACGTTATGATAGACCGCCTCGACAACACTCTCGATTTCGCGACCAAAGCGCTTGCATTACGTACGCAGCGCCAAAGCGTATTAGCCGCCAATATCGCTAATGCGGATACCCCCGGTTATCAAGCCCGCGATCTGCCGTTCGCCCAACAGCTTACGCGAGCGGTGGGCGCGATGCCTTCTATGGCGAGGGGCGTCGATCTCCAGTTAACTCACGCGGCGCATATTGCCGCGGCAAGTCCCCGATCGCAGGCGCTTAACCTGCTCTATCGTGTGCCCGACCAACCCTCTGCCGACGGCAATACGGTGGATATGGATAGGGAACGCGTGGCCTTCTCTGAAAACAGCCTGCACTACCAGACGGACTTGACCTATCTGTCCAATCAGTTCAAGTGGATGAGTAGTGCTATCCAAGGATAAGGAATGCTCAATGCTTTCAATTTTCGATATCTCTGGCTCCGCCCTGCGCGCGCAGTCGCAGCGGTTAAACGTGAGTGCCAGTAACTTAGCCAATGCAGACAGCGTCACCGGGCCTGATGGCCAGCCTTATAGAGCAAAACAGGTGGTGTTTAGAACGCAGCCGAGTAATGGGTCGGGCATTGGTGGGGTGCAGGTCGCCGCCATCATCGATGATCCTGCGCCGTTAAAACAGGTGTATCAGCCGGGTAACCCGCTGGCGGATGATCAGGGTTACGTCAAGATGCCTAACGTTAACGTCGTGGCGGAGACGGTGAACAGTATCTCTGCCTCACGCAGCTATCAAGCGAATGTGGAAGTGCTGAATACCGTGAAAAGCCTAATGCTGAAGACCTTAACCCTAGGCCAATAGAGGAGAATCGACACATGTTATCGGCTATTAGCAGTGCCAATAGGCTCAGTGCCAGTGATTCGGCCTCAGGAAACTCAAGCACGGACCTCCAGAATCAATTTCTGACGCTGTTGATCGCGCAGCTGAAAAATCAAGACCCGACCAACCCGATGGATAATAGCCAATTGACGACTCAGCTCGCGCAGATCAATACCCTGGCCGGGATCGAAAATTTAAACAGCACGCTGTCCTCGATTTCTGGACAGATTAATACCAACCAATCGGTACAAAACACGCTACTGATAGGGCACGGCGTGATGGTGCCCGGTGATGCCATTTTGGTAGGAGACGAGGCTACCACGCCGTTCGGTTTTGAGACCGATGCGACTGCTAATGCGGTGAGCGCCACGATTAAAGATAGTAGCGGCAATGTCGTTGCACAGTTAGATCTCGGCGCGATGGGCGCTGGAACCCATACCTTTCAGTGGGATGGTACGCTGGCGGACGACAGCCCCGCACCAGCCGGAAAATACACTATCAGCATCGATGCCACCAACGATACAGGCGCGATTCATACCTCGCCACTTACCTATGCCATTGTGTACGGGGTGACCCCGACCGCCAGCGGTGCAGTTCTTAATTTAGGTACCTACGGTACGGCGAGCCTCGATCAAATCAAACAAATCCTTTAACCAGTAGGAGAATACTATGTCATTTTCGCAAGCCGTCAGTGGATTGAATGCTGCCGCCAGTAACCTAGATGTGATAGGGAATAACATTGCTAACTCAGCGACCAGTGGCTTTAAGAGTTCAACCGCCGCGTTTGCCGATATGTTTGCCGGAAGTCAAACCGGGCTGGGAACCAAAGTCTCCGCCGTTATCCAAAATTTCGGAGATGGCTCCATCAATGCTACCGGGCGTAATCTGGATGTGGCGCTCTCGGGAAATGGCTTCTTCCGTTTAGAAGATAGTAACGGGTCGATCTACTACTCGCGCAATGGCCAGTTACAACGCAACGCCGATGGCTACTTGGTCAATACCGAAGGATTACAGGTCACTGGATATCCGGTAAGTGGTTCTCCGGCGACGGTCCAGACTGGGGCGGACCCCGTGCCGCTCATTATTCCGACCACTCAGCTTCCCGCTCGTGCAACGACTCAAGGTTCCTTACAAGTCAACCTAAACTCCTCGGATGCGCTACCCTCGGTCACCCCCTTCGATGCCAAGGATGCCAATAGTTATAACGCGAAAAGCAGCATGACCGTCTATGACAGCCAAGGTAATGACCACCAACTCAATCTCTATTTCGTCAAGACCGCCAATAATCAGTGGCAAGTCTACCCGATCGATGGTTCGACGGGCGACACCTCTGCCGATTTCACGATGAGCTTCGATGAGAACGGGCAATTAACGAGCGATGCGATGCAGCCTATCACTTTGCAAGGGGCGAATGGCGCCGCGGCTAACCAAGGCTTAACCCTCGATTTCACAGGAAGTAGTCAACAGAATACCGGTGAGACGCAATTTGGTAATCCTAAGCAAGACGGCTATGCACCGGGAGATCTGACCGGGTTTACGATTAACGACGATGGCACGATCGTTGGTAGCTATTCGAATCAACGTACGCAACCGATGGGACAGATCGTGCTGGGGAGTTTTACCAATAGTGAAGGCCTACAGCCTAAGGGCGATAATTTATGGAGCGAGAGTACGTCCTCCGGTCAGCCGGCAATTGGTACGCCCGGCAGCGGTAATTTCGGCACCATGACGGCCGGAGCGCTCGAAGCTTCTAATGTCGATCTCAGTAAGGAACTGGTGAATATGATCGTTGCGCAGCGTAATTACCAATCCAATGCGCAGACGATTAAGACCCAAGACCAGATACTTAATACTCTCGTCAACTTACGCTAAGGGATAGCGCGATTCATGGATAGGATGATCTATACCGCGATGAGCGGGGCGAGCCAAACCCTCGCGTTACAAGCTGTGACCGCTAGTAATCTCGCTAACGTGTCGACCCCCGGTTTTAAAGCGCAACTCGCCAGCTTTCGAGCCGTGCCGGTGGAGGGGAAATCCCTCGCTACCCGTAGTTTCGTGACCGCCTCTACCCCTGGGGCTGATCTATCAGCCGGCCGCTTTAACTATACCGAACGGACGCTGGATGTGGCGCTACAACCGAACAATTGGCTGGCGGTTACGCTCCCGGATGGCAGCGAGGCCTATACCCGTAATGGCAATATGCAGGTGTCTGCCGACGGGTTCCTGACCCTTAACGGTCGGGCGGTGGTTGGGGAAGGCGGGCCGATCGCCATTCCCGAGCACGCGCAATTAACCCTCGCGACGGACGGCACGCTGACTGCACTGAATGCCGGGGATCAGCCCAATGCAACGGTCACCATAGGGCGGCTGAAAATCGTCGACGACGATCCCACGACGATTCAGCGCGGTGACGATGGATTATTCCGCCCCACCGCGCAAGCCATCGCGCAATTTGGCGAGGCGCGTTTACCGGTAGATCCCCTAGGCAAAGTGATACCGGGGGTGCTGGAGGAGAGTAACGTTAATCCTGTGCAATCCATGGTGGAAATGATCAATCACGCTCGCCGCTTCGAGATGCAAATGAAAGAGATCAGCCATGCCGATCAGAACGAGCAAAAGGCTAATCAGTTGTTATCTATTACCAGTTAATAAGGAAAGACCATGATCCGATCGTTGTGGATTGCGAAAACTGGACTTGATGCCCAACAGACAAACATGGATGTCATCTCCAATAACCTCGCCAACGTGTCGACCAACGGCTTTAAGCGTTCACGCGCGGTATTCGAAGACTTGTTATATCAGACGCTGCGTCAACCGGGAACACAGGCCTCAGAACAAAATACGCTTCCCTCAGGTTTACAGATTGGGACCGGAGTGAGGCCGGTGACGACTGAACGGCTGCATTCGCAAGGTAATCTTTCGAAAACCGATAATGCGAAAGATGTCGCGATCAATGGTCAAGGCTATTTCCAAGTCCTGCTCCCGGATGGTAGCTCGGCGTATACCCGCGATGGTTCCTTTCAAGTCGATCAGAATGGTCAGTTAGTCAATAACGCCGGGTATCCGGTACAGCCGGGGATTACAATCCCTGCCGATGCATTGAGCATCACCATCTCCAAGGATGGCATTGTCAGTGTGACACAGGCAGGTCAGACGCAACCGGCACAGGTCGGCCAGCTGACGCTGAATACCTTTATTAATGATGCCGGGCTGGAGAGTAAGGGGGAGAACCTCTACCAGGAGACGCAGGCCTCCGGTGCCGCAACCGAGAGTACGCCTGGCCAGAACGGGGCTGGCTCGCTCTACCAAGGTTATGTCGAGACCTCGAACGTCAATGTGGCAGAAGAGTTAGTGACCATGATCCAGACACAGCGCGCTTACGAAATCAATAGTAAAGCCATCAGTACCTCGGACCAAATGCTGCAACGCCTCACACAGCTCTGATTAGCCCTGGGCGTGGCCGCACGCCCGTATCACGACAGGAGAATACGGTGAAAATTCGTGGGTTTTATATGGGTATGGTGTGGTCCTGCCTCAGTAGCCTGACGGGCTGCGCCCTCATTCCCCATACCCCCTTAGTCAAAGGAGATACCTCGGCACAGCCCGCTACCCTGCCACAACCGGTGATGAACGGGTCGATATTTCAGGCCGTGGCCCCGATGAATTTTGGCTATCAGCCGCTATTTGAGGATCGTCGTCCCCGCGCCATCGGCGATACCTTGACGATTATCTTGCGAGAAAATGTGAGTGCGAGCAAAAGCTCCAGCAGTAATGCCTCGCGTAAAGGGAGCGGTCAGCTTGGGCTAAATGTCGTGCCGCGCGCGTTAGATGGCGCGTTGGGGGGAGATAAAACTCACTTTGATGGCTCGGGCAGTAATGACTTTGCAGGGAAAGGTGGGGCGTCGGCGAATAATACCTTCACAGGGACGATCACGGTATCCGTCTCACAAGTGCTGGCCAACGGTAACCTGAAGGTGGTGGGCGAGAAGCAGATCGAGATCAATCAGGGCACCGAGTTTATTCGTTTCTCCGGCGTGGTGAATCCGCGCACCATTAATGCCGATAACGCGGTGCTCTCCACCTCTGTCGCCGATGCCAGAATTGAATATGTCGGAAATGGCTACATCAATGATGCCCAGCAGATGGGCTGGCTACAGCGTTTTTTCTTAACTATCGCACCGATGTAACGGAGAGTCCTAGGATGCGGATCATAATGATGATTGGATTGCTGTGTATGAGTCTCACCGCGATGGCACAAACGTTGCGGATCCGAGATGTCGCGCAGGTACAGGGAGTCAGAGACAATGCCCTGATCGGCTATGGGTTAGTGGTAGGCTTAGACGGCACGGGCGACCAGACCACGCAGACGCCGTTCACCACGCAGTCGATGAATAACATGTTGTCGCAACTTGGGATTACGGTCCCTACGGGAACCAATATTCAGCTCAAAAACGTCGCCGCGGTGATGGTGACGGCAAAATTACCCGCTTTTGCGCGGCAAGGTCAGACGGTTGATGTGGTGGTCTCCTCGATGGGCAACGCTAAGAGCCTGCGGGGTGGCACGCTATTATTAACGCCTTTAAAAGGCGTCGATAATCAGGTCTATGCGCTCGCCCAAGGTAATGTGTTGATCGGCGGCGCGACGGTGGAACGTGAGCTTACGAATAATTTCGGCGCCAATAATCAACTTATTCTGCAGCTGTCGCGTAACGACTTCTCCCTTGCGCAGCGGGTGGCTGACGTCATCAATAAACAGAGCGGTTATTCTGCCGCCGCACCCCTCGATGCCGGGAGCATCGCGGTGAAAGTGTCGCCCACCCAGGCCTCACAAGTGCGACTCTTGGCGAAACTCCTCGATTTACCGATCACCCTGCCTACCGCACGGGCGAAGATTGTGATCAACGCACGTACCGGATCGGTAATTATGAACCAACAGGTGAGTATTGAGCGCTGTGCGGTAGCGCAAGGTAACTTGTCCGTTACGGTCGATAAGCAGACTCTGGTTAATCAGCCAGATACCCCGCTAGCGGGCGGCGAAACGGTCGCTACCCCGCAGACTAACATCTCCTTACGCGAGCAAGGGGGAGCGTTACATAAAGTCAATACCAGCGCATCGTTAAACGATGTTGTCGCGGCATTGAACACCCTTGGCGCGACACCGACTGAGCTGATGTCTATTTTACAGGCAATGGACAGTGCAGGCTGCCTCAATGCCGAATTGGAGATCCTCTAATGACGGTGACTACCGGATGGGATGTGAATGAGCTGAACGCATTACGCGGTGCGGCGCAAAAAAACGCCTCACAGAATAGTGCGCAGGTTGCCCAACAAGTGGAAGGGATCTTCTTACAGATGATGCTAAAAAGCATGCGGCAGAGCTTACCGGGGGACGACCTACTCGGCAGCGATCAGCAACGCTTATTTACATCGTTGTACGATCAGCAAATCACTCAGTTGGCACCGAACAGTCATCTGGGACTGGCGGCATTGATTGAGAAGCAGATGCAACCCGTTATACCTCCGGCCTCCGATGTTGGACAGCGGGCATTGCCCATCGATACTGATCGGCAGTTTTTTCAACGTATCGTGCAGTGGGTGGATCGTAAGGTTGATAGCGCGACCCAGCTGGCACATCCGATGCAGCAATTTATTCAGCGTCTTCTGCCGCACGTCAAAAAGGTCAGCCGTCAGACGGGGATCCCCGAAAAACTTATCCTTGCCCAGGCGGCGTTGGAATCAGGCTGGGGACAGCGACAGATTACGACCGAGTGTGGGCAACCGAGTCATAATCTGTTCGGTATCAAAGCCGGTGGTCATTGGCAGGGCCCGACTACCGCGACACTCACCACGGAATATCGACAAGGTAGAGCCGAAAAAACCACGGAGCCGTTTCGCGTTTATCGTTCGTGGCAGGAAGCGCTACAGGATTATGGTGCGCTATTGGCGAACAATCCACGCTATCAAGCGGTGACGTCTGCGCGGAGTGCCGAACAAGGCGCTTACGCGCTACAACATGCGGGCTATGCGACAGATCCTGACTATGCACACAAACTTGTGGGGATTATCCGTCAGCTTAACCAGACGCTTCCCAGCCCGCCCTCGAGCACGCTGCGTCATCTTAGTGATTTATTTTAGCTGTCTTAATAAAGTCTCTCTTCGCGTAGGCCGATAAACCGAGAGAGTGTTGTTAGCCATCCGTTTATTAAGGTAAGGAAAAGCAATGTCGAGTTTAATTAATTCTGCGATGAGCGGATTAAGCGCCGCCCAGCAACTGTTAAACAGCACGGCGAATAATATTAGCAGTTATACCATCGCCGGATATAACCGCCAGATTACCCTTCTTTCTGAAGCGCAAAATACGTTTAATGGTAACAGCTGGTATGGGAATGGGGCGATTGTGAACGGTGTTCAACGGCAATATGATGCGTTAATCGATAGTCAGCTACGCAATGCGAGCGCCAAGAGCAGCGCGCAGTCTGCGCATTACACGCAGCTTTCTGCTATCGATAAACAGATGACCCTCGACGGGGAAACCTTAAACGATGGGTTAGAATCTTTTTTCGATACACTGCAAAATGTGGTGAATAACGCCGCCGACCCCGCTGCGCGTCAGGCTGTCATGTCGCAAGCCGCGGCACTGACGAATCAGTTTACCGCGACACAAACCATGCTCGACCAGCAGCAGCGCGATATCAATACACAGTTACAGAGCACCGTCTCCACCATCAATGGTTATAGCCAGCAGATCGCTACCCTCAACCAACGCATCGCCCAAATGTCGCAAAGCGGCGATACGCCGAACAATTTACTGGATCAGCGCGATCAATTAGTGCGTGACCTGAATGATCAGGTCGGGGTGACCGTGGCGATGCAAGATGGCAGCTTAACCGTCAGTATCGCTAATGGCTTCACGCTAGTCAGTGGTAGTCATAGCTATGACTTAGAGGCGATGCCTTCCAACGCGGACCCTGACCAATTGACCATAGGTTATCACGATAAACTGGCGGGACAGGTCGAGTTGCCGGAGAAATTAGTGAACAGCGGCAAGATGGGCGGGCTACTCGCTTTTCGCCATGATGATCTCAATTCGCTGCAGAATCGTCTCGGTCAACTCACGCTGGCTTTCACCTCGGCGATTAACAGTGTTCAGGAACAAGGCTATGATCTGAACGGCCAGCAAGGGGAGGCCCTGTTCAGTGTTGGAACGCCGAGCGTAAAACAAAATCAACTCAATACCGGGACCGCGACACTGAGTGCGGAATTTACCGATGCCCAGCAGGTTCAGGCTTCCGACTATCAACTCGTTTATCAACAGGGTAGCTGGCAGGTTACCCGGTTGAGCGATAATAGCGTGATCCCGGCCGATATTTCGACCTCCGCTAATGGGACTACCCTTAGTTTTGACGGCCTGTCGGTTTCAGTTAGCGGTACACCCGCCGACCATGACCGCTTTTTATTACAACCGGTGCGCCAGATCACCGATCAGTTCGCATTGCAGACCAGCGATCCTAATAAGCTCGCCGCCGCCGAAGACCTGTCGGGCGAGAGTGATAATCGCAATATGCAGAAAATGCTCGATGTGCAGTCACAAAAGTGGGTAGGGGGAACGCAGACGTTCAGCCAAGCTTGGCGCTCAGCGGTGAGTGTTGTCGGGACACAGACGCAATCTTATGGCAATGCCGTGAATGTGTCAGATACCATTATCACGCAGCTAACGGCGCGCCAGCAAGCCGTGTCCGGGGTTAATTTAGACGAAGAGTATGCCAACCTCACGCAATATCAACAGTATTACATCGCGAATACACAGGTGCTGAATACCGCGAGTGCGCTATTCGATGCCTTAATCAGCGTACGCAGCTAAGGGGAGTGAGTCACATGAGAATGAGCAGCACCTTTATCTTTCAACAACAGACACAAGGGATTAGTCGTGCTCAAGCGGAGTGGTTAGCCGCTGGGCAACGCTTATCCACCGGTAAACGCGTCGTCTCTCCGGCAGATGATCCTGTCGCAGCGTCCCAAGCACTGGGTATTCAGCAGCATCAGCGTAGTGAGCAACGCTATGGTATGGCACAACAATTTGCCCAAACGACGATGAGCACTGAGGCGACAGCACTTTCCTCGATCAGCGATTCAATTCAAGCGGCGATTAGCGATGTTATTTACGGTGCCACCGGGACCCTGAATGATGATGATAGGCAATCCGTGGCAGTCAAACTGGAAGGCGTGCGCAGCCAACTGTTAACCATTGCTAATAGTCAGGACAGTAGTGGGCGTTATCTCTTCGCCGGGTATAACACCGCCCAGCCGCCATTTGTCGAGGGGGGGCAAGGGGTGACCTACCAAGGTGGCGAGCAACCGATTCGCCAGCAGGTAGATAATCAACGTATCATGACCCTTACCCATACTGGGAAACAGGTTTTTCAATCGGTCTCTGCGAATCCGAAATTAGATCCAAATGGCAGCGTGGGCGATACCGATCTGTTCTCGATCTTGGATAAGGCGATTACGCTGCTAAAGACCCCCCTGCAAGATGCTGATGACACGGTGAGGCAAGGGGTGCAAACGGGGATGAATGCCGCTAATCGCGAGCTAAATAATAGCTTAAATAATATTCTGACTCTCCAGTCTGAGAATGGTACCCAGTTAGCGGAGCTTGAGAGCTTAGGAACACTCAGTGCCAACCAGAATATTCTTGCGCAGGGCCAATTAAGCCAATTAGTGGACGCCGATGTGACACAGACTATTTCTGACTATCAAATGAAAGAAACCGCGTTACAAGCCAGTTATACCGCCTTCACCCAAATGTCCAAACTCTCTCTGTTTCAAATCAATAAGTGATAGATAAAAAAACACCCGCATTTTGGCGGGTGTTTTTTACGTGGTAGATCGAAGACCTACTCGTCTGTTTTAGTCACGTCAGCGGTGGCATGGTGACGTGCTGCATGACCGCCTGCCGCACCTTTACCGGTGAAATGATAGGCTGGACGTAACCAGTCGCTTGGCTTCACAGGCTCTGACACCCAAGCTGGAGCTTCGGCTTTCGTTACCGGTGAGGTAGCAACCAGACGACCCCGAGTGATGGCGGCTGGAGACGTCGGCGTCGCAGAGGGTACTGCTAGCGGTTGAGTCTCAGTCACGGTTGGCGCTTCGCTCGCTGGCGCAGGCTCAATAACCGCTACCGGCTCAACGGCGGTTGGCGCTTGAGTTGCGTCGGTTTCACTCGGTGTAGCGTAAACGACTGGAGCCGTAACGACCTCTGTCTCGGTAGCAGGCAGGGCGGTTTGCTCGATAGTCGTGTCAACAACCGGCTGCGCAGGCGTGGGTGCAAGATCATAACGTACCCAAACTTTACCCGAAGCCATTTCCGGGGCCGCGGCTGCCGTAGTGACGGCCATCGGGGTCTGTTGTGGGTAACGGTCATCACGATAACGACGGCGACGTTGGCCACTCACACGTAGATGACGCGGAGAACGGCGCGAGCGACGTGGTGCGACATCATTATTATCCGTGCTAGCTTGCGGCGCGGGAGAGGCTTGCACAGGTGCAGTGGCTTCAACCGCCTGCTCAGTCTGTGGCGCAACCACCGGCGTCGCAGCGTTGTCGACGACGCGAACTTTCTGTTGCAGCGCGCGTGGCTGACGACGCGGTATTACCTTAATTTCGACTTCACGCGGCTGTTCTTCGCTAGTGACCGTTTCGCTTGCCGGCTCGACAATGGCAGTTTCTTGCTTACGCACTTCTTGCTGTTCACGGCGCTCTTCTTGACGACGACGTTGACGCTCAGCACGCTGCTCACGGCGCTGTTGCTCGCGTTGCTGACGAACTTCATCGCTTACAGCGTTGTCTTGACGCGGTGCGCGCTCTTGACGGGCTGACGGTTCAGCAGTGACTTGCTGCGTACGATTAGCATTACGACGGTTATCGTCTTGCTGGGTTGTTGAGGCGTACTCTTTTTGGTTTGAACGCGCAGGACGGTCGTTTTTATCGTTACGCTCGTAGCGGTTATTGTTACGGCGTTGATTATTACGACGATCTGACTGGCGCGGCCTATCTTGCTGTTGAGACGATTCGGTCGCGACTGGTGCCGCTGGCGTCGCTTCTGGGGTGGTCTTTTCTGCAGCGTCAGAGCCGGAGAAGAACGACTTGATACCTTTGACTAAACGGCTGAAGAAGCAGCCCGCAGGTTTTTCAGCGGTAGCGGTAGCTGAAGCTGAAGCTGGGGTTTCCGTTACAACCGGTGGAGCATCTGGCATCGCAAAGGCGGCGAGTGCAGGTTGCTCAGGGCGGCGGCGTTCAACTGTTTCTTCCTCCGATGGCAGTGCCATCTCGGTTTCATGCAGCTTCGGTAAGTGGTAGCTTAGCGTATGTGTCTCTTCGCCCTTACGAACGCGTAGCACAGAGTAGTGTGGCGTCTGCATTTTATCGTCTGGGACGATGATGGTTTTCACACCACCTTGGCGTGTCTCTATCGCATTAACGGCAGAGCGCTTTTCGTTTAATAAGTAGGATGCGACAGGCACAGGGACGATCGCATGCACTTCTTTAGTGTTGTCCTTAAGGGCTTCTTCTTCGATGAGACGAAGGATAGATAGCGCTAACGATTCGTTATCACGGATGGTTCCGGTGCCACTACAACGTGGGCAAACGTGATGGCTCGATTCACCAAGAGAAGGGCTCAGACGCTGACGCGACATCTCCAGCAGACCAAAGCGTGAGATGTGGCTAATTTGGATGCGCGCGCGGTCTTGGCGGACGGCATCGCGTAATTTGTTTTCAACGGCACGTTGGTGACGCGCAGGTGTCATATCAATGAAGTCGATGACAATCAGGCCACCCAAGTCGCGTAAGCGTAACTGGCGTGCGATCTCATCGGCCGCTTCAAGGTTTGTATTGAAGGCTGTCTCTTCGATATCGCCACCGCGGGTAGAGCGCGCCGAGTTAATATCGATAGCGGTAAGGGCTTCCGTCGTGTCAATAACGATGGAACCACCAGAGGGAAGACGAACCTCGCGCTGAAACGCAGACTCGATCTGAGATTCAATCTGATAGTGGCTAAATAGAGGGATCTCACCCGAATATAATTTGATTTTACTAGTGAAATCTGGACGGCCTAGCGCCGCGATATGTTGACGTGCTAGTTCAAGGACGCTTGGGTTATCGATCAGGATCTCGCCGATATCTTGGCGCAGGTAGTCGCGAAAGGCGCGAACAATAACGTTACTTTCTTGGTGGATCAAGAATGGCGCGGGACGACTGTTGGCCGCTTTCTGGATCGCTTCCCAATGCTTGAGGCGGAAGTTCAAGTCCCACTGTAGCGACTCTGCCGATTTACCAACCCCTGCGGTACGCACAATGAGTCCCATCCCATTTGGGATATCAAGGGAAGATAATGCTTCTTTTAGCTCGCTACGGTCGTCGCCTTCGATACGGCGTGAGATCCCACCTGCTCGTGGATTATTCGGCATGAGGACTAAATAACTGCCCGCCAAGCTGATAAACGTGGTGAGGGCTGCCCCTTTATTACCACGTTCTTCCTTATCGATCTGTACGATAACTTCTTGCCCCTCGCGCAGAACATCTTTGATGTTCGGGCGACCATGGCCGGAGTAATTGTCAGGGAAGTTTTCGCGAGAGATTTCTTTAAGAGGGAGAAAACCATGGCGTTCAGCGCCATAGTCAACGAAAGCGGCTTCTAAGCTAGGCTCAATACGAGTGATTTTACCTTTATAAATATTCGCTTTCTTTTGTTCATGGCCTGGACTTTCAATATCCAAGTCATAGAGTTTTTGTCCATCTACTAGTGCGACACGCAACTCTTCCTGCTGAGTTGCGTTAATGAGCATTCTTTTCATTTACATGTTCTCGTCATTATCATTTTTGAAAAGCTGCGGGCATTACTGCGATGAGCGAGTTATCCGATGGCTTCGTGTCTGTAGGCAATCACGTCAGCCTCACGGCTGTCGATCGCTTAAGAAGCGCATAACGTCGGGGAAATGTTACTAATCAGCTTCACAGTTCCGTAGAGATCATCTCTTCCCCGTAGGGGAGAGGGCAATATCCCATCTCGTTCAGGCTGCAGTCCGCAGCCCGCTAATTATCTGAATCCACATAACGTCTTATGCCATTGCTGCGTGTTGTCTCTTCAGATAAAAATTCAACTAAAGCGCTTTGCGACGCAAAGTTCTGCATTCGTAAAGCCTGAGCATTATTCCATTGCTGGCCTTCATATAGCAAGGTGACTTTCGCGTTGTGAATCACTTTATTTACTATTTGAGCAATTTCATCGGAAAAGCGGCACCAGGCTGGTTAAAAAGAGAGCGTAACGAGGTTTTTTCACCGACAGGACATCAACAAAACAGTAGCGGTAAAGCTTGACTCTCTTTACACTTATTACCATGAAAACAGAACATAATGGCGTACAGCTGATTGCCATCACGTCGGAACACGACGGACAGCGAATTGATAACTTTTTACGAACCTTCTTAAAAGGGGTCCCTAAAAGCATGATCTATCGAATCTTGCGTAAGGGCGAGGTTCGCGTTAATAAAAAAAGAATCAAGCCGGAGTACAAGTTGATTGCCGGCGATGAATTACGTATCCCACCGATCCGCACCTCAACACGTGAGGCGCCTGAGGTATCACCGAAGTTGGAGCGCGTAGCTCAACTTGAGAAAGCGATACTCTACGAGGACGACGCACTACTGGTGTTGAATAAGCCGTCCGGTACTGCAGTTCATGGCGGCAGTGGCCTGAGCTTCGGCGTCATTGAAGGGTTACGCGCGCTACGACCCGATGCACGCTTCCTTGAGTTAGTGCATCGGCTGGATCGCGATACCTCGGGGATATTATTGGTCGCGAAAAAACGGTCGGCATTGCGCTCCCTGCATGAGCAACTGCGCGAGAAGACGATGCAGAAAGACTATCTGGCATTAGTACGCGGCGAGTGGCCTTCGCACCTAAAATCCGTGAAAGCACCCTTATTGAAAAATATTCTGCAAAGCGGCGAACGGGTAGTAAAAGTTAGTAGTGAAGGCAAGCCTTCGGAGACACGTTTCAAGGTTGAGGAGCGCTTTGGTTTTGCTACGTTAGTGAAGGCAAGTCCCGTGACGGGGCGTACACACCAAATCCGCGTCCATACGTTGCACGCCGGACACCCTATCGCGTTCGATGATCGCTATGGCGTGACCAGTTTCGACCAGCAACTCGCAAGCACTGGGCTGTCGCGCCTATTTTTACATGCGGCCGCGCTGACCTTTACCCATCCGGGAACCGGCGAGACATTACGTGTAGAAGCCCCATTGGATAAAGGGCTTAAACACTGCTTAACCGTGTTGCGTCAGAAGAAAAACGCCTAGTCCACTCGGGATCAATTCGTTAATGGGTTGATGCCGATTTCTCTAAGGATGCGGGTAAGGGCAATCAGGGGAAGACCTACTAAGGTATTCGGGTCTTCTCCCGCCATCTTCTCAAACAGGGTGACCCCTAAGCCCTCAGATTTAAAGCTTCCTGCACACTGTAGCGGCTGTTCTTTATGGATATATCCCCAGATCTCCTCATCGGTTAAGTCTCTAAAAAAGACTTGGTAGGTGTCTAAGCGCTGATGCCACTGCTGATTAACACCATCATAGACCGCCAGCCCAGTATGGAAGGTGACACATTGGCCGGATGACGCGCGCAATTGGACGAATGCTTGCTCCGGGGTATGAGGCTTACCCAATATGCGTTGCGCTAAACTTCCTAACTGATCGCAGCCGATAATAATACTGTCTGGATAGCGTTCTATCAGGGCGGTGGCCTTTTCACGGGCCAAGCGCAAGACTTGCTCTTCGATGGATTCGTGGGGGTGTGCAGACTCGTCAATATCCGGCGCGGCACAGAAAAAGGGCAGGCCGAGTTTATCTAAAACGGCTTGGCGAAACGGCGATGAAGAAGCGAGAACAAGGTTATAAGGCATATTTTTTTCATAATCTATAGCGAATAAGTTCAACTCATCTTAAACTATCTGCCGCACTGGTTGCGAATTTCTCGGTTAAAGTTGCGGGGCAATGGCCTTTTTCTTTGACTCTTCATCATTACAAAGTTAATATGCGCGCCCTATGCAAATAGTAAAATTACCTTTCACTCTGGATCTGCAACGTACTGCACAAAAACGCCTTGATTATCAGGGAGTCTATGTCGCGGGCGCATTACAACGTTTAGCCGATTCAGTCGTGAGTGTGGATACCGATGTTTCGTGTACGATGTCGTTTGGCATCGATAGCCAGCGCTTAGCCGTCCTTGATGGCAGTGCTGACGTAACGGTAACGTTACGCTGTCAACGTTGTAACGACACGTTCACGCAACCTGTCCACGTAAAATACCTCTTCAGCCCTGTTCGCAATGACGAGCAGGCGGAAGCGTTACCGGAAGGTTACGAGCCGGTTGACGTCGATGAGTTTGGCGAAGTCAACTTGCTTGCAGTAGTCGAAGATGAACTTATCCTCGCATTACCCGTCGTTCCGGTACATGATTCTGAACACTGTGAAGTGTCCGACGCGGACATGGTGTTTGGTGATTTGCCCGCTGAGGCAGAGAAGCCAAACCCATTTGCCGTATTAGCAAGTTTAAAGCGTAAGTAATAGGAGTAAGGTCCATGGCCGTACAACAGAATAAACCAACCCGTTCCAAGCGTGGCATGCGTCGTTCACACGATGCACTGACTACGTCTGCTCTGTCCGTAGATAAAGTTTCTGGCGAAACTCATCTGCGTCACCATGTGACTGCTGACGGTTACTACCGTGGTCGCAAGGTAATTGCTAAGTAATTCTGGCCGCGAAGCTAGGTATTACTTTGACACGTGTGACCCTGGCTGTTGACGCCATGGGCGGGGACTTCGGCCCCCACGTGACAGTGCCTGCAGTATTGCAGGCACTGGGCACCTATCCCTTTCTAGAGATTTACCTTGTCGGGCTCCCCGATACGCTCACCCCATTACTGCTTAAAGCGGATTCTTCAGCGCGCCAACGCCTACAGTGTATTGATGCCGAATCTGTTATCACCAGTGATGTCAAACCCTCATCCGCCATCCGTCAGAGTAAAAATAGTTCGATGCGTATTGCATTGGAGTTAGTCAAAGACGGTAAGGCTCAAGCATGTCTTAGCGCAGGCGATACCGGAACATTAATGGGCTTAGCCCTGATGTTGCTCAAGCCATTGCCGCAAATTCGTCGTCCTGCCTTAATGACATTATTACCCACAGCCACCGTAGGGCAGATGGTTATCCTCGACATTGGGGCGAATCTCGATGCGGATAGTGAAATGCTGGTCCAATTTGCCTTGATGGGCGCGGTGGTTGCTGAACAGATGCTGGGGATCGATCAACCTCGGGTCGCACTCCTAAATGTTGGTCAAGAAGAGAGCAAAGGGACAGAATCTATTCGTCAAGCCGCGAAAATATTACGGCAACAGACGGTGATCCGTTATACTGGCTTCTTAGAAGGAAGTGAATTACTAACAGGTCAGGCCGATGTCTTGGTATGTGATGGCTTCAGTGGCAATGTGGCATTAAAGACGTTAGAGGGAGCAATGAGGTATTTCCTTCAACGTACGGGACACAGCCAGTCTTTTTGGCGGCGTCTTATCCACTCACTGCTGTCACGAAAGACCAGTAAGATTGATCCAGATAAGTACAATGGTGCATTTTTATTAGGGTTGTCAGGCGTGGTCATTAAGAGCCATGGGGCAGCAAATCAGCAAGCCTTTTTAGCGGCAATTGAGCAGTCGATTTTAACTGTACAGGGGCAACTCTCTCAACGAGTGGCTCGCCAATTAGCCACTGTAGTAGCCAGGAGTGACAGAACATAAATGTTTAGCAAAATTTTGGGTACGGGTAGTTATCTACCTGAACAAGTTCGCACGAATGCGGATTTAGAGAAAATGGTAGAGACAACCGACGAATGGATTGTCACTCGCACTGGTATCCGTGAACGTCGTGTCGCGGGTCCCGAAGAAAACGTTGCCACAATGGGTTTTCATGCTGCGCAGAAAGCCATCGAAATGTCGGGTATCGATAAAAATGATATCGGCTTAATCATTGTCGCCACAACCTCTTCAAGCCATGCTTTCCCTAGCTCAGCGTGTATGATTCAGCAGATGTTGGCGATTACCGACTGTCCTGCTTTCGATCTCGCTGCCGCGTGCGCGGGGTTTACTTATGCGCTCAGTGTTGCCGATCAATACATTAAAAATGGTGCAGTGAAACATGCGCTAGTCATCGGCGCAGACGCACTAACACGGACCCTAGACCCTGCTGACCGCGGTACGGTTATTTTATTCGGCGATGGTGCGGGTGCAGTGTTGCTTGGACAAAGTGAGAGTGAGGGCATTATCTCAACCCACTTACATGCAGATGGAAGTTTTGGGAAGCTGCTTACACTAGGTTACCAAGATCGTGAACATCAAGATCAACCTCCCTATTTAACGATGGCAGGGAATGAAGTGTTCAAGGTTGCCGTAACTGAACTTGCCCACATTGTCGAAGAAACATTGGCAGCGAATGGTATTGATCGCTCAGAACTCGACTGGTTAGTGCCTCACCAAGCCAATTTGCGGATCATCAGTGCGACCGCCAAAAAGCTCCATATGGGGATGGATAAAGTCGTGGTTACGCTCGACCGTCATGGCAATACCTCGGCAGCCTCTGTGCCGACTGCGCTGGATGAGGCGGTACGCGATGGTCGTATTCAACGCGGCCAGCTGATTTTATTAGAAGCGTTTGGTGGTGGTTTTACTTGGGGCTCCGCCCTCGTTCGTTTTTGATTGACAGGTATATTTATGACACAATTTGCTTTTGTTTTCCCCGGCCAAGGCTCGCAAACCGTTGGGATGCTAGCGGACTTAGCGGCAGAACATCCCATTATCGAAGCGACCTTTGCGCAAGCCTCGCAAGCGCTAGGCTACGATCTTTGGCAGCTCGTTCAACAGGGACCTGCTGAAGAGTTAAATAAAACGTGGCAAACTCAGCCTGCGCTGTTGGCCGCCTCGGTTGCCTTGTACCGTTTATGGCAACAGCAGGGGGGCGTTCAGCCCGCGTTACTGGCTGGGCATAGCCTTGGCGAGTACTCGGCATTGGTCTGCGCGGAGGTGATCGCCTTCGAAGACGCGATTCGCTTAGTCGAGCTGCGCGGCAAACTGATGCAGGAAGCCGTACCGGAAGGTACTGGAGCGATGCAAGCGATCATTGGCCTTGATGACGCCGCCATTCGCCAAGCTTGTGAAGAGAGTGCGCAAGGACAGGTCGTCTCACCCGTAAACTTTAACTCTCCGGGACAAGTTGTGATCGCGGGGAATAAAGAGGCGGTAGAGCGTGCGGGCGCTGCGTGTAAGGCGGCGGGCGCGAAGCGTGCATTACCACTGCCGGTGAGCGTGCCTTCACACTGTGCATTGATGAAGCCTGCTGCAGATAAATTAGCCGTAGCCTTGCGGGAGATCACTTTCCAACAACCTAAAGTCGCTGTGGTGAATAACGTTGATGTAAAATGCGAGACGGATGCGCAAGCGATTCGCGATGCGTTAGTGCGTCAGCTCTACAGCCCAGTACGTTGGACCGAAAGCGTTGAGTTTATCGCAGCGCAAGGTGTTACGCAGTTATTCGAAGTGGGGCCAGGTAAGGTATTGACTGGACTGACAAAACGGATTGTCGATACGTTAACGGCATCAGCGATTAACGACCCAATTGCGTTTTGTGCAGCATTGATTAAAGAATAAGAGGAAAAACATGAGCGTCAATGGTAAAATCGCACTCGTTACAGGTGCAAGTCGTGGTATTGGCCGCGCAATTGCTGAAAAACTCGTGGCCGGTGGCGCGACAGTTATCGGTACGGCGACCAGCGACAACGGCGCAGAAGCAATCAGTGCTTACCTTGGGGATAACGGCAAGGGACTAGTACTGAATGTCACTGATGCGGCATCTATTGATGCTGTATTACAACAAATTCGTACTGAATTTGGTGAAATTGACATTTTAGTTAATAATGCAGGTGTAACTCGTGATAACCTGTTAATGCGCATGAAGGATGATGAGTGGCAGGATATCCTTGACACGAATCTGACATCTGTTTTTAAATTATCTAAAGCAGTATTGCGTGCCATGATGAAAAAACGCATGGGCAGAATCATTACCATTGGTTCGGTTGTCGGAACAATGGGTAATGCGGGTCAAGCAAACTACGCTGCAGCAAAAGCGGGTTTGATTGGCTTTAGCAAGTCACTGGCGCGAGAAGTTGCGTCACGTGGTATTACTGTGAACGTTGTGGCTCCTGGTTTCATCGAAACCGACATGACGCGAGCACTGAATGAAGAGCAACGATCTGGTATTTTGGCAGAAGTTCCTGCTGCCCGTTTAGGGGAGCCTCAGGAAATTGCTAACGCCGTGGCCTTCCTCGCCTCTGACGAAGCAAGTTACATCACTGGTGAAACTTTGCACGTTAATGGTGGGATGTACATGGTCTGATCTGCTTCAAATTATTATTTTTGCGATTTATTGTACAAAAAATACTAATTTGTCGTCAGAAAAGCAGGGAAGTAGTTGCATCTTTTTAAACATTTTATAAACTACGAAAACCGTCGCATTAGCGAGTTTTGATAGGAAATTAAATAGTATGAGCGATATCGAACAACGCGTTAAGAAAATCATTGCCGAGCAACTGGGTGTTAAAGAAGATGAAGTGATCAACTCTGCTTCTTTCGTAGAAGACCTGGGTGCTGATTCTCTTGACACCGTTGAGCTGGTAATGGCTCTGGAAGAAGAGTTTGATACTGAGATTCCAGACGAAGAAGCTGAGAAAATCACTACCGTACAGGCAGCGATCGACTACATCAATAGCCATCAGGGCTAATGAATACCTTCAGGCGGTCACTCGACCGCCTGAGTTTTATTGCGTCCCACTAAGAATAATAATCCCCCTCCCTGGAGGACGAACGTGTCTAAGCGTCGTGTAGTTGTGACTGGTCTTGGCATGTTGTCTCCTGTCGGCAATACAGTAGAGTCTACCTGGAATTCTCTCCTAGCCGGTCAGAGCGGCATCAACCTGATTGACCATTTTGATACCAGTTCTTATGCAACACGTTTTGCTGGAATGGTAAAAGATTTTAATTGTGATGAGATTATCTCGCGTAAAGAACAACGTAAAATGGATCTCTTTATCCAATACGGTGTGGTCGCCGGTATTCATGCATTACAAGACTCTGGAATTGAAGTCACTGAGCAGAATGCCCACCGTATTGGTGCGGCGATTGGTTCAGGGATTGGCGGCTTAGGTCTGATTGAAGAAAACCATGCAGCCTTAACTAAAGGCGGCCCGCGTAAAATCAGTCCGTTCTTCGTCCCAAGTACGATTGTTAATATGGTAGCAGGTCACCTGACTATCATGTATGGCTTGAAAGGCCCGAGTATCTGTATCGCTACTGCCTGTACCTCTGGAGTACACAATATTGGGCAGGCGGCGCGGATGATTGCCTATAAAGATGCGGATGTGATGGTTGCAGGTGGCGCTGAAAAGGGGAGTACTCCTCTTGGTGTTGGCGGCTTTGGTGCGGCCCGTGCGCTCTCGACTTATAACGACAATCCACAAGCGGCGAGCCGTCCTTGGGATAAAGACCGTGACGGATTTGTGCTGGGTGATGGGGCCGGAATGCTCGTTCTCGAAGAGTACGAACATGCTAAAGCTCGTGGTGCTAAAATTTACGCTGAGTTAGTGGGTTTTGGGATGAGCAGCGATGCTTATCATATGACCTCTCCTCCTGAAAATGGCGATGGCGCGGCGCGTGCGATGCAAAATGCATTAAACGATGCCCAGCTTAATGCTAGCGACATCGGCTATATCAATGCTCACGGTACCTCTACACCTGCGGGTGACCTAGCCGAATGCCAAGCTGTTAAATCGGTATTTGGCCACGATAGTAAGGTCATGGTAAGTTCGACAAAGTCGATGACCGGACACCTTTTGGGCGCGGCAGGAGCGGTCGAATCTATTTACTCGATTCTCGCTTTACGCGATCAAGCTATACCGCCTACGCTGAATCTGGATAATCCAGACGAAGGGTGTGACTTGGACTTTGTTCCACACACGGCACGTCAAGTCTCCGGCCTAGAGTACGCCTTGTGTAACTCTTTCGGATTTGGTGGAACCAACGGGTCGCTAATTTTCCGTAAGGTCTAAATGCTGACTCGACCAAAAAGCCCGTTTTCGGGCTTTTTTTTTGCCAACGATAGGGCTTATCGTATGCAGTTAATCAATGGTGTCAAAACCTCGCAACTCTCTAGCTTGGATCGCGGTCTACAATTTGGTGATGGCTGTTTTACCACGGCACAGGTTATCGCTGGAGAGGTGCGCCATTTAGCACAGCACTTGGACCGTTTAGCGCGGGATAGCCAACGGCTGAGTATTCAGTTCGATGCGTGGGCCGAGTTAAAGCAAGAGATCCTCTCGCTCGCCCAGCAGAGTGAACGGGGCGTACTGAAAATTATATTAACGCGTGGCGTCGGCGGGAGGGGCTACAGTGCGTCAGGCTGTACGGATACCCAGCGTATTCTATCGTTAGCCCCTCATCCTACCCACTACACCACCTGGCAACAGCAAGGGGTAGCCTTAATCACCAGCCCTATCTCTTTGGGGATGAATCCCTACCTAGCCGGTATCAAACATTTAAATCGGTTAGAGCAAGTACTCATCAAGCGCTATCTTGACTGCCAGAATGCCCAAGAAGCCCTCGTTCTCGACTCGCAAGGGCATATTATAGAGTGTTGTGCGGCCAACATTATTTGGCGTAAAGGGCAACAGCTTTATACTCCTGCGCTTACACATAGTGGTGTAGAGGGCATCATGAAAGGCTTAGTGATTGAAGCCCTAGAGACAGAAGGGTACCATTGTCGCCACGTCACCCAGACGCGTGATGTACTTGAACAGGCAGAAGAAGTGATTATCTGTAATGCCTTAATGCCAGTGCTGCCAGTTACCCGTATTGACCAGTGGCAATACCCGGTGGGCGAGGCGATGGCAGCACTCATCAAATTAGGATTTACCGCGAGTTAAGTTATGCAGAAAAAATGTAAGGGCCTCTTAGGGCTGGTGATCTTATGTATCATTTTAATCGCTGCTGGCCTCTGGCAAGTTAAGCGTTTTGCCGCGCATCCGCTGTTGGTCCAGCAAGAAACGATTTATACCTTACCCGCCGGGTCGGGCCGCGTGGTATTAGAGCAACAACTTGAATCACAGCACATTGTGCCGCGTGGGCCTTGGTTCGGCTGGTTGTTAAAAGTCGAGCCACAACTGGCGAAATTTAAAGCGGGAACTTACCGTCTAATGCCGGGTATGACTGTACGCCAATTACTAACGCTCTTGGCCAGTGGCAAGGAAGCGCAATTCCCTGTGCGTTTTGTAGAAGGACAACGTATTGAGGATTGGTTGAAGACGCTGCGCGATGCGCCGTGGATCACTCATAAACTTGCCGATGATCAATCAACGACTGTCGCGCAGGCGCTGGGGATACAACCCGCAGAGTTGGAGGGGGGCTTTTTTCCAGACACCTACTACTATACGGCTAAACGCTCAGATATCAGCGTACTAAAACAAGCGCGTGACCGGATGGTTCAGCTACAGAAAACGGTATGGGAGGGTCGTGAAGCGAATCTTCCTTACAAGGATATTAATCAGCTAGTTACCATGGCGTCGATCATCGAAAAAGAAACGGCGGTAGCGGCTGAGCGTGGAAAAGTGGCATCGGTGTTCGTGAACCGTTTACGTAAAGGGATGCGACTACAAACCGACCCAACGGTTATTTATGGGCTTGGCAGTGATTACCAGGGCGTGTTGACGCGTGCGGAGTTAGAAAAACCTACTTCGTATAATACCTACGTAATCCCAGGGCTACCGCCTGGACCTATCGCGATCCCTAGTCGTGCATCGCTAGAGGCTGCGGCCCATCCTGAAACCAGCAATTTTCTGTACTTTGTGGCGAATGGGCGAGGTGGACATACCTTCACTTCGACCTTGGCTAACCACAATCAAGCCGTGAAAGCATGGCGTAAAGTCGAAAACGAGCGTAAAACCAGTGAAAAGTAAGTTTATCGTTATTGAAGGGTTAGAAGGGGCAGGTAAAACCACGGTTCGCGATAAACTCGTCGCGGAGTTACAGGCTCAAGGGATCACCGATATCGTGTTTACCCGTGAACCGGGCGGTACGCCGCTGGCCGAGGCGCTAAGACAGCTCGTGAAAGAGGGTATTGAGGGCGAGACTATTACCCCTAATGCTGAACTCTTGCTACTGTATGCAGCGCGCGCTCAATTGGTCGATACCGTGATTAAACCTGCTCTGGCACGAGGCGCATGGGTAGTTGGTGATCGCCATGACCTCTCCTCACAAGCCTATCAAGGGGGAGGACGAGGGCTAGACAGTTCTATGATGGCGACCCTTAAACAGGCCGTATTGGGCGACTTTGCCCCGGATCTCACCTTGTATCTTGATGTGACCCCTGAGATCGGGCTATCACGCGCACGCGCACGCGGACAACTCGACCGCATCGAACAAGAGTCGCTCGATTTCTTTCACCGGGCGCATCGGCGTTATCGCGAACTCGCCGCGGCCGACCCGACAATTCTGACCATTGATGCTACCCAGCCGCAAGACCAGGTTCAGCAAGCGGTACAGCGAAGCTTACGCGAATGGCTTAAGGAACAGCTATAATGCAGTGGTTTCCGTGGTTAACGCCTCATTATAAGCAGATCGTGCAGCAACATCAGTCACATCAGGCGCATCCCGCATTACTGCTGCAGGCCCACCGCGGCATGGGGCTTGAAGCCTTAGTCTGGGGGATTGCTCGCTGGCTACTCTGTGAAACACCAGAGGGGCATAAAGCGTGTGGCCACTGTCACGGCTGTCAGCTTATGTTGGCGAATAACCATCCCGATTGGTACCCGATTTCCGTTGAGAAAGGCAAGCAGCAGATCGGTATTGATAGCATACGCGACACTTGCGAGAAAATTTGGCACTCCCCACAACAAGGTGGGGCGCGTGTTATTTGGGTGGATAATGCGCAGCAGCTTTCAGAAGCCGCAGTCAACGCTTTACTTAAGACCGTAGAAGAACCGCCAGAAAACTGCTGGTTCCTATTTACCACGTCGCAGGCTAGCCAGTTACCGGCGACCCTGCGTAGTCGCTGTGTCGCACTGACTATACGCCCGCCCGACGAGTCTCAGGGCCTTGCGTGGTTATCACGCGAGAGCCAACTTACGGAACAGAGTTTATTGACGGCGTTACGTTTATCGGCGGGTGTGCCGGGTGAAGCCTTAGCGTTGATAACCTCACCGCGTTGGCAGGAAAGGGCGCGGCTGGGCGAAGGGCTAATACAGGCGATACCCCAGCAACCGATGCAATTATTGCCGTTGTTACTCGACGAACCCAGTAGTGAAAAAATTTATTGGCTGATGGCTTACTTACTCGATGCGTTGAAACTGCAGCGAGGAGGGAAAACGTGGTTAACGCATGTGGATAACCCTGAGACGAGTCATCATCTGAGCCAGGCGATGGATGAATACCGATTACAAACCCTCCTCGCAAAATGGCGGGAGTGTCATACACTGTTATTACAAACACCACAGCTCAACACTGAGTTAGTGATAAGTGATGTCTTATTAGCGTGGGAAGCTGCGCTAGATAATTAATATTAAGTGATAGAGAGCATTATGTTTTTAGTTGATTCGCACTGCCATGTTGATGGATTAGATTACGAAAAAGAACATCGGAACTTAGCCGAGGTGATCGATAAAGCGGCGGCTCGTGACGTCCGTTTTATGCTGGCGGTATCGACGACACTGACGGCATTCTCCACGCTACACCAGATGACGGCTGACTATCAACAAGTTGCTCTCTCTTGCGGCGTTCACCCCCTTAATCTTGATGATGACTGGGATATTGACCGCCTACGTACTCTTGCCAGCGATCCAAAAGTTGTCGCGCTGGGCGAGACGGGACTCGATTATTTCTATCATAAGACCCCTGAGCTATGGGCTACCCAACAGCAGGCATTCCGTGACCATTTGCAAGTCGCCTGTGAGCTTAACAAGCCGGTGATCGTGCATACGCGCGATGCGCGTGAAGATACGCTCAGCGTTCTCGCCGAAGGCGGCGTGGAGCGCTGCGGGGGTGTACTGCACTGCTTTACTGAAGATCGTGATACAGCTAAAAAGCTGTTAGATTTAGGGATGTATATCTCTTTCTCGGGGATTTTAACCTTTAAAAACGCCGAACAGATCCGTGAGGCTGCACGCTTTGTCCCGTTAGATAGGATCCTTGTTGAAACGGATTCCCCTTATCTCGCGCCGGTTCCCTATCGCGGCAAAGCCAATCAGCCTGCTTATACCCGTGATGTTGCGGAGTATTTAGCCGTAGTAAAAGGGGTATCTGTCGAGCAAGTCGCTGAGCAGACAACCGAAAACTTTGCTAAATTATTTAATATTGCTCGTGAACGCTTAACGCTCTCATAAATTTGCTCGCCCAACGATGGCGAGCTGACAAAAAGGATTGGAATGACATGGCAGAAGAGACGATTTTCAGCAAGATAATTCGTGATGAGATCCCGGCGCAGAAACTTTACCAAGACGACTTAGTCACTGCGTTCCGTGATATCTCCCCGCAGGCCCCAAGCCATATTTTAATTATTCCTAATGTCCTGATCCCGACCATGAATGATGTTACGGACGAACACGAGCGCGCGCTGGGTAGGATGATGACGGTTGCAGCAAAATTAGCTAAGCAGGAAGGGATTGCCGAAGACGGATATCGCTTGATTATTAACTGCAATCAACATGGTGGACAAGAAGTCTACCATATCCATATGCACCTTTTAGGTGGGAAACTGCTGGGTCCGATGTTGACGCGTCAATGAGAGGAAGGTCGCCAATGCGCTTGTTATGTGTGACCGTTTTCGCGGCACTCGCCATCGTGGGCTGTAGTAGTCAGCCGCAGATGATCACGATTTCTCAACCCTTAGTGATGGGGTCTGAAGTGCTATCAGCGGGCATTACTGCCGATGCGCCGATCATCAATAGTGAACAAGCTCCCGCGGCGACGACACGGGTCTACAATGACCGTGACGTTCCGGTAACTATCCATTATCAGTACTTTTGGTATGACCAGCAAGGCTTGGATATTCCTCACGGCGCGCAACAACAGCTGATGCGGGTACCGGCACATAGTTCTAGCGAATTACTCTCTTCTTCTGGCAGCGTGAATGCTCGTCAGGTTCGTATCTATATTTCTCTGTGAGGACGTTACCGTGACTAAATACTTAAAATATAGCAGCTCACTCTTATTCGCTTGTTTATTGAGTGGTTGTGTCATCAACCAATCTCAGAAACCGGCGCCGGTTGAACCGGGCAATGGCTCGACGACACCGCCACTGACTACACAGCCTGGCCAGAAAACGCCAGAGATACACAACCCGCCGCCAGTGACTCAGCCGCAGCCTGTCCCCGAGGCACCAAAGCTCACGTCAATCGATTGGCCTGCCACGGTGCAACCGTTAGTGAGCAAAATGGTTCACGCCCAAGGCATTACTTCAGGTAGCGTGTTACTCGTTGATCGCATCAAAAACAGCACTAATGGCTCGATCCAAACCGATAATGCGAATTCGGCGCTGACACAGGCGCTTTCTGGGTCGTCATTTAACCTAGTCACCGCCGCTCAACTTGCCCAAGCGAAGCAGACCTTAGGGATCTCGCCTAACGACAGCCTAAATTCGCGCGGCAAAGCGATTGGTTTGGCGCGTAATCTTAACGCGCAATACGTTCTCTACACCACAACGCGCGGCGATATCAAAGCGGCACGCGTGCAAATGCAATTAATGCTAGTCAACACTGGCGAGATTATCTGGACGGGTAGTGGCAAAGCCAGCTATTAATAACGATTGGTCACTATTGCCAGGGCTATCTGGCAATAGTTGGCGCCCTCGCACACAGCAGGATGAGATCCATCGTCTTACCCCCCTACAGCCTCTCCCTTTCGTTAACCGCCAGCGAGAGTACCGCATTCTTCGAAAACTGCGTGGTGCCCGGCTGGGAAGTAAAGCGAAAGGCTTCGCTGCGGGGGAGTTACGGGTAGAATGGACGCAAGGTCGCACCCTCGCGCCCAGCGATTTTTCACCGGAAAATACTGAGCTTATTGCCTTACTGATTCGGCTACATCAGCACCCCTTGTTGGGCTACCGCTTGCCGTTGGTAACATTATTACAGCGCTATTGGCAGTTATGTCGGCAGCGACATCCGCGCTGGCTCAGCGAATTGCAACGCTTACAACGCCGAGGTGAACCGCACCCCTTACGGTTAGTCCCGTTACATATGGACCTACATCCCGGTAACGTGATTACCACCGAGACGGGATTAGTCCTAATCGATTGGGAGTATAGCGCGGATGGTGATATTGCACTTGAGTTAGCTACGCTGTGTCTACAAGATGCTGATCAGGCCACTGCGTGGATTACGGCATATGCGCAAGCCTTTTCCCTCGATACTGAAACGTTACGAATACAGGTTAAGCGTTGGCAGCCTTGGCTGCGCCTTCTACAGGCTAGCTGGTATCAACTTAAGGCAGAACAGACGCAGCAGCCGCTGATGAAACAACTGGCCACCCAGAGCTGGCAAAACCTTTTATCTTCATGAACCGAGTACGATAGGACACTACATGAACGCTACCCCAGGGCCACTAATGCTGGATGTCGAGCAGTATGAGCTCGACGCGGAAGAACGCGAACTCTTACAGCATCCACTGACCTGTGGAGTTATTTTATTTGCGCGCAACTACCACGACCCCGAGCAGCTCGCTCATCTGGTTAAACAAATCCGTCAAGCCTCCCACACGCGTTTAGTGGTGGCTGTCGATCAAGAGGGGGGGCGTGTTCAGCGTTTTCGTGACGCCTTTACTCAACTCCCGGCTATGCAATCCTTTCTTGCACTCAGCGATACTCTCGACGATGCGCTGACGGTTGCCCGTGAAACCGGCTGGCAGATGGCGAGTGAGATGACGGCGATGGATATCGATTTAAGTTTCGCGCCGGTTCTCGATCTTGGTCATATTAGTTTAGCGATTGGTGATCGCGCGTTTAGCGAGTCGAAAGAGCAAGTTCTCCCTGTCGCCGCCGCTTTTATGGAAGGGATGCACAGTGCGGGAATGAAGACAACGGGTAAGCATTTTCCCGGACACGGCGCAGTGGTTGCGGATTCGCATAAAGAGACGCCGATCGATTTACGCGAGGCCAGTGAGATCCGTCAACACGATATGGCGATTTTCCGCCATTTCATCGAACAGCAACAGCTGGATGCGATGATGCCCGCGCACGTTATTTATCCTACCATCGATGATCGCCCCGCGAGTGGCTCGGCATACTGGCTGAAAGAAGTCTTGCGCCAAGAACTTGGCTTTAAAGGCGTCATCTTCTCCGACGATCTGCATATGGAGGGTGCGGCCGTGATGGGCAGTTACCCGGAGCGTGCGCGGCAATCGCTGAATGCTGGCTGTGACGCCATACTGGTCTGTAACCATCGTCCCGGCGTGATCAGTATTCTGGATGAGTTACCGATCACTCGTGCAGCCGGGTTAGAAGGGCTATACCACCGAGGGCAATTTTCTTGGGCGACCCGCCATAACCATACGCGCTGGGTCGCGAACCATCGTAACCTCGCCACCTATCAACAGCGTTGGTTAGAAGCTAAACAACATCTCGCGCGCTAACCTCTGCTAAGAGGAGCTTTTGCTCCTCTTCATCCCCGCTTTTTTATCCTACCAATCAACTTAATTTATGCATCTGTGCCAATCAACTTGATTCAGATCAAATTTATTACGCTGAATAATCTGAGCGTGCTATGCTGAAATCAGTGAACGATTTTACTTTATAACCCTATGTTAATTAAGTTTATTCTTAACATTAATTTAACTAGGAAAGGTTAATCTTTGGGGGTCAAGTGACTACGACAAAACAAAAAATTGTAATTGTAGGCGGCGGTGCGGGCGGTCTAGAACTTGCCACGCAATTAGGTAATAAACTTGGACGTCGGGGACAAGCAGACATTACGTTGATTGATCGTAATCCGACGCATCTCTGGAAGCCGCTGTTACACGAAATTGCTACAGGCTCGATGGATGAAGGGATCGATGCCCTGAGTTATCTTGCCCATGCTCACCACCATGACTTTCAATTTCAGCTGGGTAGCCTTGTCAATATCGACCGCGAGACGAAACACCTGGAACTGGCCCCTATTCACGATGCACAAGGCAATCTGCTGGTTGACGCCCGTAACGTGCCTTACGATACGTTGGTGATGGCGCTGGGGAGTACCTCTAATGACTTCGGCACCGAGGGCGTAAAAGACCACTGTATCTACCTCGATAATCCGCAACAAGCGCATCGCTTTCGTAACGAAATGCTTAACCAGTTTCTTAAGCACTCCTCCGCCCAGCAAAATGATAAACCCGTCAATATTGCCATTGTCGGGGGGGGCGCGACAGGGGTAGAGCTTTCTGCCGAGTTGTACAATGCGGTTAAACAACTGAATAGTTACGGCTATAAGACACTCGGTCGTGAAGCTCTCAACGTTACCTTAGTGGAAGCAGGAGAGCGTATCCTGCCTGCGTTACCGACGCGCATCTCCGCCGCCGCGCATCAAGAGCTGACAAAATTAGGCGTGCAAGTGAAAACCGGCACTATGGTTACCCGCGCACAGCGTGATGGACTCAACACCAAGCAGGGCGATTTCATTGCCGCAGATTTAATGGTTTGGGCGGCTGGGATCAAGGCGCCTGATTTTATGAAAGAGATTGCCGGATTAGAGACCAACCGTATTAACCAACTCGTCGTACAGCCTACGTTACAAACGACGCGAGACGAAAATATCTATGCGATTGGCGACTGTGCAAGCTGTGCCTTACCGGAAGGCGGATTTGTCCCTCCGCGCGCGCAGTCTGCGCACCAGATGGCCTCACAAGTCATGAAAAATATCTTAGCGGCGCGTAAAGGTAAGCCACAGACGGCTTATAAGTACAAAGATCATGGCTCATTGGTCTCCCTATCGCGCTTTAGTACCGTGGGGAGCTTGATGGGCAACCTTATGCATGGGTCAATGATGGTGGAAGGGCGCATTGCGCGTATGGTCTATCTGTCACTTTACCGCATGCATCAGGTGGCGTTACACGGGTACCTCCGCACCGGTTTGATGATGCTCTCAGGCAGTATCAACAAGGTGATCCGTCCTAAACTAAAGCTCCACTAAGCCACTCGGCCGCCGCTTGGCGGCCTTAATCATCGCTGTTCCCCTGATTAGACCGATAAAATAGCGAATCGCTGCTTTAGAGAGTCACATATTCTATTTTCTCCATTATTCCGATAGCTGGTAGTGAAATGTTTTGGCAGACTGCTCTCAACTTGGCAGGGCATCGTGCTGCCAGCCTGTAGCCATCAATCAGAATAAATTGCAGGAGATAGGATGAATAAATCATTAATTGCTGGAGTTGGGATTGGCGCATTAGCCGCCTTAGGGGTTGCTGCGGTCGCCGGTAGCCATTTTGCGCAACAGACGCCTCAGTTTGCTGAGGTAATCGCCGTTCAGCCGCAAACCGAAACGATTAAAACGCCCCATGAGGTGTGCCGTAATGTTAACGTCGTTCATCGTCGAGCGGTACAAGATGAAAACCGTCTCACCGGTTCTGTGCTAGGGGCAGTGGCAGGCGGGGTGCTAGGTCATCAGTTTGGGGGTGGGCATGGACGCGATATTGCGACAGTAGCCGGGGCATTGGCCGGGGGGTATGCCGGTAATCAGGCACAGCAGAGCTTACAAAATAGCGATACCTATCAAACCTCACATCAACGCTGTAGCACGCGTTATACGCAAGAATCGCGTATTAAAAACTATAATGTTACTTATAAGGTCGGCAAGAAAGAGGGAACGATTGTCATGGATCACAAGCCTGGCTCAGTGATCCCGCTCGATGACGATGGCAACTTAAAGCTCAATGAACCGACCGTACAAAAAAGTTGATTAAGAGGGCGCCTTCTCGCAATAGAAGGCACCCTTAACAGATTAGTGAGCAGGGACGCGCTGGTTATCCATCTGCGCAAGTAGCTCAACCAACCACTCTATGCGTTGTTGTCGTTCACTTAAGTCTCGGACGAAGCGTAATTTGACCGGGCCTTCAAGTTTCCACTGCATTGGGTCTTGCTGTAATAAGCCAATGAGCCAGCCGGGGTCGACCTGATTTTGCTCGGCAAACTCGATATATCCGCCTTTCTCACCCGCTTCAATCTTAGTAATGCCCAATGATTCTGCTTGCAGACGGATCTCTGTCTGCGTTAGCAGATTGCGCGTAGCATCGGGAAGTAGGCCAAAGCGGTCAATCATCTCAACCTTGATATCGTTGAGTTCCGCACTTTCGTTGGCGCTGGCAATACGCTTATACAGCGAGAGACGGGTATTGATATCTGAGATAAAGTCATCCGGGATCAGTGCGGGCAGACGCAGCTCAACGTCGGTGTGGCGTTGAGAAAGATCCTCGAGTGACGGCTCTTTCCCCGCTTTGAGCGACTCAACGGCATTTTCCAGTAATTCCATATACAGGGTAAAGCCCAAGGTCTCCATCTGACCACTTTGGTCGTCGCCGAGTAACTCACCTGCGCCGCGGATCTCAAGGTCGTGAGTGGCGAGGGCGAAACCAGCACCTAAATCTTCCAACGAGGCGATGGCCTCCAAACGCTTACGCGCGTCGGCCGTCATCGCTTTCGGATGTGGGGTAAGTAACCACGCATAGGCTTGGTGATGCGAGCGGCCGACCCGGCCACGGAGCTGGTGCAGCTGCGCGAGGCCGAAATGATCCGCGCGCTCGATGATAATCGTATTCGCGGTAGGAATATCGATCCCCGTTTCGATGATGGTGGTACAGACTAAGACATTGAAACGCTGGTGATGGAAGTCGTTCATTACTTTTTCCAGTTCACGCTCGCGCATCTGACCATGACCGATACCAATGCGCGCTTCGGGCACAAGCTCTGCCAACTTCTCAGCTGCCTTATTGATATTCTCTACGTCGTTGAACAGATAGTAAACTTGTCCCCCCCGTAATACCTCACGCAAGATCGCCTCGCGCACGACGAGTGCGTCATACTCGCGCACAAAGGTTTTCACGGCCAAACGACGCGCCGGAGGTGTGGCGATAATCGAGAGATCGCGCATGCCACTCATCGCCATATTAAGCGTACGTGGGATTGGGGTAGCGGTAAGCGTTAGGATATCGACATCGGCACGCATCGCTTTGATACGTTCTTTATGGCGGACACCAAAACGGTGCTCCTCATCGACGATGAGTAATCCGAGATCGGCCCATTGCAGGTCGCTCATTAATAGTTTATGCGTGCCGATGAGGATATCCACCTTACCGTCGGCGGCCTCTTGCAATATCTGGCTCTGCTCTTTGGCGCTCCGAAACCGAGATAGCATCTCTACGCGCACCGGCCAGTCGGCGAAGCGGTCGCGAAAATTATCGTAGTGTTGCTGCGCTAGAAGGGTGGTAGGAACCAATACGGCGACTTGTTTGTTATTTTCCACCGCGAGAAAGGCGGCGCGCATCGCGACTTCGGTTTTACCGAAGCCCACGTCACCACAGACTAAGCGATCCATCGCCAGTGGCTGACACATGTCGCTAAGGACAGCGTTGATGGCTTGGTTCTGGTCGTGGGTCGTTTCATAAGGGAAGGAGGCGCAGAATTGCTGATAATGCTCGCGATTCTGAGTAAACGCAAAGCCTGTCTTCGCGGCTCGTTGCGCATAGATATCCAATAATTCAGCCGCTACATCACGAACTTTTTCAGCCGCTTTCTGCCGCGCGCGGTTCCACGCATCGCTGCCTAGTTTATGCAGCGGCGCATTATCGTCGGCCCCTCCTGCATAACGGCTAATCAGATGTAACGAGGAGATTGGAATATAGAGTTTGGCGTCGTTCGCATAGTTAAGCACCAGATATTCGGCCGTCACGCCGCCGGTTTCTAGCGTCGTCATACCAACGTAACGGCCTACGCCGTGATCGAGGTGCACTACCGGTTGCCCGGGATGCAACTCAGCGAGGTTACGAATTAATACATCGGGGTTAATCGTACGTCGCGTATCTTGCCGACGGCGCACGACGCGCTCGCCCAATAAATCGTTCTCACAGATCACAATCAATTGCTGTTTATCGGCGATGAAGCCTTTCTCAGCCGCGCCGACCATCAAGTAGGCGTCCGGTGCCTGAGCCTGTGAGAAGTCGCTGATCGCTGAAGGGCGTAGCTTGATCCGTGCCAGCATCTCTTGCAGACGTTCACGTCGCCCTTGGCTTTCAACAGAGAAGACGGTGCGATAGGCCGGATGGGCATCGAGTAGCTTGCGTAACGGTTCGAGCGGGTTATGCAGCGCATCGGGCTGATGCAGCGACGGTAGCGTCTGATATCCAAGGTTAGTGTTCGCAGCTTTCTTCGCTAACTTATCGCAATGCAGCTGGATACGCGGCCACTGTTTCAGTTCGGCATGTAAGGTATCTGGCGCGAGCCATAATTCATTCGGCGCTAGCAACGGTCGCATCGGGTCGACGCGGCGATTGTCATAGCGGCTAGCCGTATCTTGCCAAAAACGTTCGCTACTCGCCGAAAGATCTCCGGTATTCACCAGTAGGGTCTGCGCCGGGAAGTAGCTGAATAGGGGGGAGAGCGGCTCGTCGAAGAAGAGTGGCTGCCAATACTCGATCCCCGCCGGTAAAGTCCCCCGAGAGACTTGCTGGTAAACGTGCTCGGCTTCACGCAGGACGTCGAATTTTTCGCGCCACTGAGTCCGAAAACGTTCAATCGAGGCTTTATCGGTCGGGAACTCATGAGCAGGTAGTAGGCTAATAGCCTCGACCTCATGCAGCGTACGCTGCGTGTCCGCGTCGAAGGAGCGTAGCGTATCGATTTCGTCGTCGAGAAAGTCAAGACGATACGGGGCGTCACTCCCCATTGGGAACAGGTCGAGTAATGCGCCGCGCGTGGCATACTCGCCATGCACCATTACCTGTTCGACATGGCGGTAGCCAGCTTGGTCGAGTTGGCGAATCAGCGTATCCCGCGACAGCTTATCGCCGCGCTTCATCACAAGTGCATGGCCATGAAGGAAACTATGCGGACAGACCCGTTGCATAAGGGTGTTGACAGGCAAAATGAGTAGGCCCTTTTCCATCAACGGCAGCTGATAGAGCATCGATAAGCGGCTCGAAATGATGTCTTGATGCGGCGAGAAGTTATCGTAAGGCAGGGTTTCCCAGTCTGGGAGCGTGTTGACACTCAACGTGGTGAACTGAGCTACCTCACTTGTGAGCTGTAACGCATTTTGCATATCACTGGCAATTAATACGACGAGGCCATCGTGTTGCTCTGCAATCCGTGCCGCTTCGATGGCAAAAGCCGAGCCAACCAATTCGCCTAACTGCCGATTATCACCTGCCTTGGTAGGCAGTGAATATTGCTGGTTATCCGTCATAAACTTACATTGTCTCTTATTAATGATGCATTAACGTTTCTGCTCTACGGGCTGACCACGACTCATCAACGTTTTCACTTCCTTTAAAGTAGCACTCCGTACCGCGAAGCGGTATTCGCTTTACTACGTTGAGGGGTGCGTTTGCCTTCTTTTTGTACAACTAATCGATTTTCCGACTGTTTACCGCAGTGGGATACCCGGTAAAGGTTTCATAAACGCCGCGGCTCTATTATCATCCTCTGTATATTTATTACCGTCCGGGATGGACTACATGTATCAACCTGTCGCTTTATTTATTGGCTTACGCTACATGCGTGGGCGCGCTACTGATCGATTCGGGCGGTTTATCTCTTGGCTCTCGGCAATTGGTATTACCCTCGGCGTACTGGCCTTGGTCACGGTATTATCGGTGATGAACGGCTTCGAGCGCGAGTTAGAAGGGAATATCTTAGGGCTTATGCCGCAAGCCGTCGTTTCACAGCCTGCGGGGAATATCGATCCGCAACGCTTTCCCGCGTCGTCGCTGAAACTCCCAGGCGTCAACCGTGTTGCACCGTTAACCACTGCCGATGTTGTCTTGCAGAGCGCCCATAACGTCTCGGTCGGGGTCATGCTTGGTTTAGCACCGGGGGAACAGGATCCGCTACTGCCTTTTATCGAACAAGGTCCTCCTCATATCCCGGCTGCGGGCAGTTATCAGGTAATCCTCGGGGCACAACTCGCCAACCAACTCGGTGTTCAGGTGGGTGAGAAACTTCGTCTGATGGTGCCCTCTGTAAGCCAATTTACGCCGATGGGGCGGATGCCGAGCCAGCGTCTATTTACTGTGGCCGGTATCTATGCGGCAAACAGTGAGGTGGATAGCTACCAGATCCTCGTCAATCAGCAAGATGCCTCACGCGTTATGCTTTATCCGGCCGGCCATATAACCGGTTGGCGGCTATGGCTCGATCATCCTCTCGCCGTCGATGAGATAGACCAGCAGTCGCTTCCCGCGCAGTCAGTCTGGAAGGATTGGCGCGAGCGTAAGGGCGATCTCTTTCAAGCGGTGAGAATGGAAAAGAATATGATGGGGCTGCTACTGAGTCTTATCGTGGCCGTGGCGGCGTTTAATATCATAACGTCGTTAGGGTTACTGATTATGGAAAAGCAGGGTGAAGTCGCCATCTTACAGACGCAGGGACTGACTCGTCGCCAGGTCATGACGGTGTTTATGGTTCAGGGGGCCAGCGCAGGGATCATCGGGTCACTCTGTGGCGCGCTATTAGGGTGTTTACTCGCTAGCCAACTCAACCATTTACTGCCGGTCATCGGCTTATTACTTGATGGGGCAGCGCTGCCCGTTGATATCCACGTCGGTCAAGTTGTTATTATTACGCTGAGTGCGATGCTGTTGGCACTGCTGGCGACTCTTTATCCTTCGTGGCGTGCCGCCACTGTCCAACCCGCTGAGGCTTTACGTTATGAATAAATCTCCTTTGTTACAGTGCGCTGAGTTATGCAAAACGTATCGTGAAGGCGCGGTGAGTACTGAAGTGCTTAAGCAGGTGAGCTTTAGTATTGCAGAACGCGAGTTGGTGTCGATTATCGGTAGCTCTGGATCCGGCAAGAGTACGCTCTTGCACCTTCTGGGTGGATTAGATCAACCGACCTCGGGTGAGGTGCTATTTAAAGGGCAATCCCTCAACACGTTAAGTGCCTCTGCGAAGGCCGACCTGCGTAACCAACAGCTAGGATTTATCTATCAGTTTCACCATCTGCTGCCGGATTTTACTGCCCTAGAAAATGTAGCGATGCCGCTGCTAATTGGCGGATGCTCACCGCAAGAGGCGACACAGCGCGCGGACGAGATGCTAAAAGCTGTGGGCTTGAGCCCTCGCGGTAAACATCGACCTTCGGAATTATCAGGGGGAGAGCGTCAGCGTGTTGCCATCGCCCGCGCCTTGGTGAATAGACCGAGTTTAGTGATGGCCGATGAACCGACCGGTAATCTTGATGCACGTAATGCCGATGCTATTTTTGCCCTGCTCGGCGAATTGAACGAGAGTCAAGGTACGGCTTTCCTCGTCGTCACCCATGACTTAGCCCTCGCGAAGCGGCTGGATCGTCAAATGGAGATGCGCGATGGCGTGTTGCATGCACATCCGATGTTACAGGGAGTGAGTTGATGCGCGGCTCACTCTCTTTCCTGCATGCCCTTCGCTTTAGTCGAGGGCGTCGACGGGGAGGCATGGTCTCTCTGATTTCGGTCCTGTCTACGGCAGGGATCGCCCTCGGGGTTGCCGTATTGATCATTGGCTTGAGTGCGATGAACGGTTTCGAACGCGAGCTGAATAAGCGTATCTTGGATGTTGTTCCTCACGGCGAAATCATCCCCGTACACCAACCCTTTCAGCAGTGGCAGTCGCTACTCGGCCCCATTGAACAGGTGCAAGGCGTCGCCGCGGCCGCGCCGTTCATCACGTTTACTGGCCTGATCGAAAGCGCACAGAAACTCCAGGCCATTCAGGTCAAGGGGGTCGATCCGCAGCAAGAAACACGGTTAAGTAGCCTGCCACAGTTTGTCCAGAACAATGCGTGGTCGCAGTTTAGCGCGGGGAAACAGCAGATTATCATCGGCGGCGGGATCGCGAAAAGCTTGGGGCTGAAAACCGGGGATTGGCTAACGGTATTGATTCCGAATAACGACGAACAAAATAAGTTATTACAGCCTAAGCGTATTCGTCTGCAAGTCAGCGGTATTTTACAGTTAAGCGGCATGCTCGACCACAGCCTCGCCTTAGTTCCGCTGGCTGATGCCCAACAGTACCTCGATATGGGCCGCTCGGTGACCGGTATCGCATTAAAGATGCGTGATCCCTTCCAGGCACCAGCAGTGGTTCGTGCGGCGGGAGAGGCGACACACAGCTACGTCTATATTCGTAATTGGACCGCAGACTTTGGTTATATGTATCGCGATATTCAGATGATCCGTGCCATCATGTATCTCGCCATGATCCTGGTGATTGGGGTGGCGTGTTTTAACATCGTCTCGACCCTCGTGATGGCGGTAAAAGATAAAAGCAGCGATATTGCCGTGCTACGTACGTTAGGCGCGAAAGATAGGCTGATTCGTGCCATATTTATCTGGTACGGTCTGTTAGCGGGGATTACGGGTAGTCTAGTCGGTGTGGTATTAGGGGTATTGGGTGCCTTGAACCTGACTCGACTCATTAAGGGCATCGAATCGATGACCGGGCACCACTTTCTTTCCGGGGATATCTATTTTATCGACTTCCTGCCTTCGGTACTGCACTGGGAAGATGTGTTGATCGTGTTAGTGTGTGCGTTGGTATTAAGCCTACTGGCTAGCTGGTACCCCGCTCGTCGCGCAAGCCGTATTGACCCGGCACGAGTCTTAAGTGGCCAATAATTTTCCGTACTCGCGATAAGGCGAGTATGATGTTTAACGTGTTCTGCAGGAGCTATCATGCGTACCAGTAATCGTCGTCGCATTCGCGTCGCCCGCTTTAAAAAAGACAAGCGAAACATGCGCCAACGCTTTCGGCAGTCTTATTTTGAAGATGCCCGCATAGCCAAGCTCATCACCAAGCCGCTGCCTAAAGTGGTTGTGCTTACCGGCGCCGGGATCTCAGCGGAGTCAGGGATCGCGACTTTCCGTGCTGCGGATGGATTATGGGAAGATCATGCGATTGAGGATGTCGCGACGCCAGAAGGTTATCAACGCGATCCACAGCGGGTCCATGATTTTTACAACGCTCGACGCCGCCAGCTGCAATCGCCACAACTATTACCCAACAATGCCCATCGCGCGTTAGCTAAGCTTGGAACGGTTCTTGGCGATAACCTACTGATCGTGACCCAGAACATCGATAACCTCCACGAGCGCGCGGGTAGCTCAAATATTATTCATATGCACGGTGAGCTGTTAAAAGCGCGCTGTACCCAGAGCCAGCAAGTCGTGACCTGGACCGGCGATCTGCAGCCGTCGGACCGCTGTACCTGCTGCCAATTCCCGGCAGCATTACGCCCACATGTGGTCTGGTTTGGTGAAATGCCGTTACAGATGGAAGGTATCTACCAAGCGATCGCTGAGTGCGATATTTTTATCGCTATCGGCACATCGGGGCAGGTCTATCCTGCGGCAGGCTTCGTGCATGAAGCGAAGGTTCAGGGGGCGGAGACTATTGAATTCAATCTTGAACCCACTGCCTCCAAAGAAGAGTTTATCGCGGGCCACTATGGACCGGCATCTAAAACGTTGCCTACGTGGGTCGAGCTGTTCTTAAGTCAGCGCTAACGCTATTCGGCAGCCGCGCAGATTTGATCTGCGCGGCTTGGCCTAGACGGTGGGCATCAAGTCTCTTCTTCTTCCTCTTCCCCAGCGAAGTGCCAGTAACCTGCGTTAATCAGCCCGGTCAGTTGCGTTAAGGTCGTGGTGTCGTCTATCAGCGGCTGTAAGGCCTCAGCCTCGATAGTAAGATCTTGCGCTAATAAGCGTAAAAACGCCGGATCGGCGTCACTGAAGCGTTCGCCATTGATAAAGGTCTGAGTCGCGAGTTGTAACACCTTCAGTCCGCCGACGCGGTATAACGGCGTTCCCTCATCGAGGGCTTGACGGACTTCATCTTCCTGGTAGGCGGGCTGCGGCGGGGCGATATCTAATTCATGGCGTGACTGCGACAGGAACTCACCTAACCAAGGCGTGAACTCAGCGGAGCGAAGAAGTTCGGTCATCATCCCACGTAACTGTTCAGCTTCATCGGCTAAGACTTCGGACGCACTGTCTCGCAGAGCGAGTGCGGGGTCTTGATAGCGGCGGCTGCCCAACTCCTGCGCTAACACGTAATCGGCGAAGCCACTGAGGAGCTCTTTGCCCGATGGTGCACGGAAACCGACGGAGTAGTTCAGCGAATTTTCTAACGAGTAACCTTCGTGAGGGAAACCAGGAGGAATGTAGACCAAGTCGCCAGGCTCCAAGATCTCGTCAATGATCGCATCGAACGGCGCGACTTGCAGCAAATCGGGGTGAGGAGAATGCTGTGCGATGACGTCATTATTGCCTACACGCCAACGGCGCCGACCCGCGCCTTGAATGATAAATACATCGTATTGATCGAGATGTGGACCGACTCCGCCCTCAGGAACCGAGAAGGAGATCATCAAATCGTCCATTCGCCAATCCGAGAGGGCGCGAAAGGGCTGCATAAGCTCTGCCGCAGCGGGATGCCAGTGGTTAACCGCCTGTACAAGCAGTGACCAATGCGTCTCGGTTAGCTGATCGAAATCGCTAAATGGGCCATGGGCAACCTGCCAACCTGCCGCGGTTTGACTGACGAGTCGACTATCGACCTCGTTTTCCATCGCCAGACCGGCCAATTCATCAGGCGTAATAGGATCCTGAAAATCGGGGAAAGCTTGACGGATAATGACCGGCTTTTTTTGCCAATAGGTTGTAAGAAATGTCGGCCAGTCAATGGCGAGTTCGAATGACATAATACCCTCAGAGATGAAAAAAACTGGCGAGAGTATAGCAGCGTGAGGTCGAGAATGAGATAGAAAATCAGATCATCTGATTGGCAAATACAATCTCCATCCGCGCGCCTCCCCAGTGACTACGCGCCACACGGATCTCTCCGGCATAGTTTTCGACGATCTCACGGGCTAGCGATAGCCCGATACCTTGGCCGGGTCGCAGAGTATCGGCACGTTGACCGCGTTGGAATATCATCTCGTGGCGGGCCGCGGGGATGCCTGGGCCATCGTCGTCGATAAATAGCGTGAGTGTCGCGTCATCCTGTACCGCACTGATATGAATAAATTCGAGACAGTATTTACAGGCATTGTCGAGCACATTTCCCATCACTTCGACCAGATCGTCGCGATTACCGGTAAAGGTGAGTTCCGGCGAAAGCTCGACGGTAATATCAACGCCTTTATTTTGGTAAACCTTATTTAACGCTGAGCACAAACCATCGATTAACGGGGCAACCGCATGGATCTCTCGATGTAAGATATTGTTTTCTGCTTGCAAGCTGGCACGGTGTAAATAGTAGCCGACTTGCTGAGAGATACGGCTGATTTGTTCAAGCATTAGCGGCTCCGCCTCTTCTATTTTCATCGGCTTCGCCCCACGTAGCGCGCGTAGCGTACTTTGTAACACGGCCAAGGGGGTCTTTAAGCTATGAGTCAGATCAGAGAGTGTGGTGTGATAACGACTACTGCGTTGACGCTCGCTTTTTAACAGCAGGTTAAGGTTACTAACTAGCCCTCTTAGTTCCTGCGGGGGTGAGTCGCCCAGCGATTCTCGCTGTCCAGATTCCAAAGCTTTCAGCTCTGCTGAGAGCTGCCCGATGGGCTTGAGGCTCCAGCGTGCCGCGAGCCACAATAACGGAATAACGAGTAGGCAATTTGCGGCTAAGACGTAATTAAACCACGACCAGACAAGCTCGCTATGTTGTAATTCCTGTGGGATAGAGTCGACCACAACGATGGTGAGTGCCGGGAGTGTTGCGGTGGCATCGTAGCGACTGACTGCTACCGAGTGGGTAAAGGTATCGTCACTATCGAGCTCGGCTATTTTTTTCTGGGCCTTACTGTTATTACCTATCGCCGCGATACTGACTTTATTGCTCGCATCAATCTCATAAAAATTATTGGTGTGTAACCAGCTCTTGTGAATACTGTGACGAATTTCCGGGACATCGCGTAATTGCCAAAGCAGCCGGCCGTGTTCGTCATAAATATAGACGAGCGTCGGGAAGTTTAACTTTAAGTTATCGGGGCGATCGATAACCAGTTGGTTATTGCGCCACTGAGCTAAGGTGAAAAACAGGTTACTCTCGCCGCGCATAACTTGATACGTGCTTTTATCGAAACTGATCACATAGCCAACAACGGCAACCACGCCATAGCACAGTGAGATGACCAGAACCAGCGCCGAAGCGGCAAGTAAAAAACGGCCGCGTAACGAAAGGGGAAGCAGCCTAAACGGCGCGCGACGGCGCACAGAGGGAGTACTATGGGGCATCGAACCGGTATCCCAAGCCTCGTAGGGTGGTGATCACTTCTTCAGCGTAGTGCTGTTGAATTTTCTTGCGCAATCGTCCCATGAGCACGTCGATCGTATGGCCTTCGCGCAGATCGGCATCGGGATAGAGCTGCAACATGAGCGACTCTTTACTGACGACGCGCCCAGCGTTGATGATTAACGTTTCAACGATCGTATATTCGAAGGTTGTCAGTTTAATGGGTTGTTGGTTAACCGTAAGCTCTTTTCGCGACAGATCGATAAGGAAGGGCGCGTAGTGGATGACTTGTGAGGCATGACCCGCAGTACGACGTAGGAGCGCCTGCAAGCGTGCGGCCACTTCCTCAATATGAAAAGGCTTTGTCACATAATCGTCAGCACCCGCCTGGAGTGCGGTGACCTTCGATTGCCAGCCTTCGCGAGCGGTCAGGACAAGTATCGGCTGTTTAACTTCTTGGGCACGCCAGCGTTGAATAAGGCTCATTCCATCTTCATCGGGAAGTCCGAGATCGACTAAGGCGACGTCAGGTGCATATTCGTTAAGAAAATAGTCGGCCTCGTGGGCGTCTTCGGCGGCATCGACTTGATGCCCCATCTCGCGCAGCTGTACCGCTAAATGGTGTCGTAATAATGGGTTGTCTTCGACCACTAAAATGCGCATCTCTATTTCCTCTCGTAAAGTCGCTAACACGTAAGAGTAGGGCCTAAGATCTAAACAGGGGCTTAACGCCGCGCAGATAACGCCGCGATTAAGCCCTTTTATACCTTATTTCAGCTCATCAGTCAGTTGGATAGCACGGCCTAAATAGTTGGCCGGCGTCATCGCTTTGAGACGAACTTTTTCTGCTTCAGGCAGATCTAAATTATCGATGAACTGCTGCATACCCTGTGCGTCAATACGCTTACCACGAGTGAGTTCCTTAAGTTTTTCATAAGGCTTCTCAATACCATAACGGCGCATAACGGTTTGGATTGGCTCAGCAAGTACTTCCCAATTCTGATCCAACTCGGCGAGAAGTTTGTCTTGATTGACTTCTAACTTCGAGATCCCCTTCAGGGTCGATTGATAGGCGATGAGTGCGTAGCCTAAGCCTACGCCTAAGTTTCTTAACACCGTCGAATCGGTCAGGTCACGCTGCCAGCGAGAGACGGGCAGTTTGGTCGCTAAGTGCTGCAGAACCGCGTTCGCTAAACCTAAGTTGCCCTCAGAGTTTTCGAAATCAATCGGGTTAACTTTATGCGGCATCGTCGAGGAGCCAATTTCACCGGCAATAGTCTTCTGGCGGAAGTGATTCAGTGCGATGTAGCCCCAAATATCCCGGTCAAAATCGATAATGATGGTATTGAAGCGTGCGATACAATCGAACATTTCGGCGATGTAATCGTGCGGCTCGATCTGCGTGGTATAAGGGTTCCAGCGGATACCGAGCGCCGTCACAAACTCCTCGCTGACTTGATGCCAATCGACTTCAGGGTAAGCGGCGATGTGGGCATTATAGTTACCGACCGCGCCATTAATTTTACCGAGGATCTCACATTTTTCGAGTTGGGCGACTTGGCGGGCGAGACGGTAAGCCACGTTAGCCATTTCTTTACCCAGGGTCGATGGGGTCGCCGGTTGTCCATGGGTACGGGAAAGCAGTGGGATATCGCGATAATCAGCCGCTAAGGTTTCGACTGCCGCCAAGACTTTACGCCATTCTGGCAAGATAACCTGCTGGCGCGCCGTTTCAAGCATCAGCGCATGAGAGAGGTTGTTAATGTCCTCAGACGTACAGGCGAAGTGAATAAACTCTGTGACCGCATGAAGCTCAGGCACCGCCGCCACTTTCTCCTTGAGGAAGTACTCAACCGCTTTGACATCATGGTTAGTAGTGCGCTCGATGGTCTTGATCGTTTGGGCGTCCTCGACCGAGAACTCCGCAACGATTTTATCTAGGTAAGCGTTTGCGTCTGCGCTAAATGAAGGAACTTCAGCGATTTGCGTCACTGATGAAAGTTTCTGTAGCCAACGCACTTCGACCTCGACGCGGAACTTTAACAATCCGAATTCGCTGAAGATAGCGCGCAATGGGCTGACTTTGTCACCGTAGCGACCGTCGATAGGGGAGACCGCGGTGAGTGAGGATAATTCCATCAGTAAACTCCTGAGTAAAAAATAAACATTGCTGCCACTACGCGTCAACGTGTGGCAAGCCAGATAAAATTAATTTCGCCATCTCGACCATCTTCCCGCGTGAGAACAGCAGCTGTAGCCGACCACCGCCGCATTGCTGCCACAACATCGCCGAGCGCACACCGGTGAGCAGGACTGCGCGGACACGGCTTTGCACGAGAGAGTTTTGCAGGATGGCTTGCTCGCCAGTGATTTGAATACGTGGCCCCAATGGGCTGACGATATCGGTATAAATACTGGCGGTCGATGAAGCGAGTGTAGATGAGTCGATCCCAAAGTGTTGTAACTGGCGATCGAGCTGACGTAAGCGTTGCTCAAGGTCGCTCATGGCCTGAGTGTTTTTAGTTACCTTACGTTCTAAGCCGATCATTCCCAAGCTATAACGGGTAATGTCGGCTAAGGCGCCTTTCTGTGCGGGCGTATTGAGTACGGCGATGACCGTCTCTACACCGAAGCGCAGCGCAGCCTCGTCCCCCCCAAAGAAAGCCAGTGCGCCACCTGTACCGTTAAGGGGATGGGTAAGGCTACGCAGCGAGCAATGATACGCGGCTTCGGGACAACGTCCATGGCGAGCGAGCTGCTGCGCAAGATGCGCAGCCTGACAGATGCCGGCAAAGGCCAGCGTCATCTCGTAGGTATCTTTTTTTGCCACTACGCGATATCCGTAGCCACTAGCGGTAAGCGTTGCTCAATCACACCGCCGCCTAGGCAACGGTCGCCAAGGTAGAAGACAGCCGACTGACCAGGGGTGACAGCCGCAACCGGTTCATCAAAACGGACCTCGATACGCTCGGCATCGAGGGGGGTGATCAGGCAAGGAATATCGGTTTGACGATAACGCGTTTTAACGCTGCAGCGCAGGGGTTCAGTGATCGGCTGGCGATCGACCCAGTGCAGCTGTTGAGCGATGAGGCCTACGGACATAAGGCGGGGGTGCTCACCGCCCTGCGCGACGATGAGGTGGTTTTGTTCGACGTCTTTATCGACCACATACCAAGGGTCATCGTTGCTTTCCTTACGCCCGCCGATCCCGAGTCCTTTACGCTGGCCAAGGGTGTGGTACATCAGGCCTTGGTGAGTGCCTAACGCTTGCCCATCGACACTGAAGATCGGACCTGGCTGCGCGGGGAGATAGCGCGCGAGGAAATCTTTAAATTTACGCTCACCAATAAAGCAGATGCCGGTCGAGTCTTTCTTGCGCGCAGTGACCAAATCGAGCTCTTGTGCAATACGGCGGACCTCTGGTTTTTCTAATTCACCGACTGGGAATAGGCTCTGTGCAACCTGCTGATGGCTGAGCGTGTAGAGGAAATAGCTCTGATCTTTGTTCGCGTCGAGACCGCGCAGTAATTGGCTTTTACCGTCAACATCTTTACGGCGCACGTAGTGACCGGTCGCGATAAAATCAGCGCCTAGGTCTTCGGCAGCGAATTCGAGGAAGGCTTTAAATTTGATCTCTTTATTACAAAGAATATCGGGGTTAGGCGTACGGCCAGCTTTATACTCTTCGAGGAAAAGCTCGAAGACGTTATCCCAATACTCGGCAGCGAAGTTAATTTTATGCAGTTTGATGCCTAACTTATCGCAGACAGCTTGTGCGTCGGCCAAGTCTTCCGCAGCAGTACAATACTCTTCGCCATCATCTTCCTCCCAGTTTTTCATGAACAGGCCTTCAACTTGATAGCCCTGTTGCATCAGTAACCAAGCTGAAACGGAAGAATCTACACCCCCGGACATGCCGACGATGACTTTTTTTGCACTCTGGTCAAACATAAATACTCACTGAAGTTGGCAGACAAAACGAACGCCTCAGTGTACCACGCACCGAGACGCTTCGCACCTGTAATACCGCCCTGGATTACACCCTATGTGCGCTGTTGCGTTGAGAGTCTAGTAGGGTGGGAGGCTTTAAGACGTTGATGACGTCGATTGCCAAATAGAGTGAGGAAGATCCCTATGGCTAGCGGGGCCATTAAGCAGAGTGACGCGAAAGAGATCGACCGTCCATAGAGGATATTCTCCAAGCTTAAGGCGATAATAGGGAAGATTAGAAAGACAATCGATGCTTGGAAAGCGGTTGCGCGTTGTTGCAGCATGAAGTAACACAGGATGCCGAATACGCCAGCAAATGCCCCGAGATAGAGCACCGCCAAGAGCGATTGAACGCTAAACTGGCTTATAGCCGGCTGCTCAATAAGACCACCTAACAGGGTGAGTCCGATTCCCGCTGCCAGGCAAGGTAGGGCATTAAACGTGAGCACCGAAACGCCCACACAGCGTTTCTTACATAAGGCATACATCACCGCATGGATCACCACTGCCGCCACTAGCATCGCTATCCCCAAGAATTGCCCCGCTGCTTCTCCTTGCGATTCGTGTAGCAATACACAAATAAGTGCTACGAGTGCCAGAGTAAGCCCGAGTATCTGGAGAGTGTTCGTTTTTTCGCCTAATAACAGGACCGAGGCACAGAGGACCGCAACAGGCATCATCGCAAAAATGACTGAGGCCAACCCAGAGCTGACCCAACGTTCGCCGTAGATCATCAAAGTAAAGGGGAGGGCAAAATAAAATAGGCTGATGATGGCTTGGAAGCGCCGCTTGCCAGGGGGAAACAGTAAGGGTGAACGGCTAAGCTTCACGGCGAGTAGAAGAAGTGGTGCAGCACAGAGGAAGCGCAGACCGGTGGCGAAGAGGGGAGGGATAGAGGTGCCCGCAATCTTCATAGCTAACCAGGTAGTACCCCATGTCAACGACACGATGATAAAGAGTAATGTTTTAATGACAGAATTCATCTCGTTAACCTCGATAAGTTTAGGGGGGTACTATATCGAGATCACGAGAGAATGATTTTGCTACTTTCTCTACTTAAATGAGGATAGAGAGAAATTAATTCTCCTCAACATCAAAAAAGGAGAAATAGTTTCTTCAGTAGTGCGATTGGTGAACATTACTGCACAAACCAGTTAAGGACGGTAAGCGGATAACGCTGACCTGACTGCCACAGCGTGACGCTTTCTGCGACTAATGGGGAGCGCAATTGGTCGGAGGAGAGGATCTCATCAGGCGTTAGCCAATGACAGCAGTCGATGTCGTCATCTTGAGGGGCCGTCGTTAAGCACGCTGCGACCTCACAACTGAATAAAAAGCGAATAAATGGTGTACCGTCCTTTGCCGTCCACTGGTGGACACCGAGTAGATGTTCCGGGGATAGGGTAAGCCCAGTCTCTTCAAGGATTTCGCGCTGCATAGCGTCGATTAAGCTCTCTTGCGCTTCCAGATGACCCGCCGGTTGATTCAGTGTGACGGCACCGTCAACACGCTCCTCAACCACCAGTAGCCTCCCTTGCGCATGAATAACACAGGCAACCGTAATATGGGGGGTGAACATAGCTGCTCCTTAACCTCTACTGGGAATTTTCGATTTTACGCCACTCTCCGCAAGCCAAATCGTCGAGGCTATAAGGACCGATGGCGTAACGAATTAAGCGTAATGTGGGAAAACCAATATGTGCCGTCATACGGCGGACTTGTCGGTTTCGGCCTTCCTGTAGCGTGATTTTCAGCCATTGCGTGGGGATCGCTTTACGTTCACGAATCGGCGGGGTACGCGGCCACAACCACAGCGGCGGGTCGCAGCGCTCGACGCCAGCTGGAAGAGTGGGACCGTCTTTCAACGTGACGCCAGTTCTTAACGGGGCCAGCTGGGCTTCGCTAGGCTCGCCCTCGACTTGAACATAATAGGTCTTTTTTGTTCCTCTGCCGGGCTGCGTCAATGCTGCTTGTAACTTTCCGTCGTTGGTTAACAAAAGTAGCCCTTCGCTATCTCGGTCTAATCGTCCGGCCGCATAGACATCGGGAACGGAGATATAGTCTTTGAGCGTAGCGCGCCCTGCGTCGTCAGAGAATTGGGGTAACACATCGAACGGCTTATTGAAGATGATGACGGTCGTCGGGCCGGTTGGACGACGGCGAGTAAGCGGTTTTTTAACGCGTGGTGGGCGAGAGTGTGGCGACATAGTTTGGATTCTTGTAAGTAATTTCGCTCATTATACCTGAGACTACCCAGAATATAACCCTACCACTGTTAGGCTTTATGTTGATGTCTAGCGCATATTGCAGTAAGTTTTTCCAACGTTTATCGCGTCACGACAATAATCATTATTCACCACGTTAATCCTTTGTTGTGAAAATGTAGAGGGTGATAAGTCATCCCGCAGTGGACGAAGCAAAGTAAATAATGAGTTTCACCAGCGAGTTACCAAGTAATTAGAAATAATTTGCGACGCATTCATATGTTTTTTTCTAGGAAATTTGGGGTGAGTTCGCGTAACATACCCCGACACATTACAAGTTATTAACAAAAACGCTCAAAGGAGAGGTTGATGGAAAGCAAAGTAGTTGTTCCTGCATCAGGCCAGAAAATCACGCTAAATCAAGGCAAATTAACGGTTCCAAACAACCCAATCATCCCTTATATCGAAGGGGACGGTATCGGGGTTGATGTCTCTCCTGTGATGCTGAAAGTGGTCGACGCGGCAGTCAATAAAGCCTATAACGGCGAGCGCAAGATTTCTTGGATGGAAATTTTCACTGGCGAAAAATCGACAGAAGTTTACGGTAAAGACGTCTGGTTACCGCAAGAAACCCTCGATCTAATCAAAGACTATCGCGTTGCCATTAAAGGGCCACTCACCACGCCAGTTGGCGGTGGTATTCGCTCGCTGAACGTTGCCCTCCGTCAAGAATTAGACCTTTATGTGTGTTTGCGTCCCGTTCGCTATTATACCGGCACACCAAGCCCGGTAAAACGCCCTGAAGACACCGATATGGTGATCTTCCGCGAGAACTCTGAAGATATCTACGCAGGGATTGAGTGGAAAGCGGGCAGCGCCGAAGCCGATAAAGTGATTAATTTCTTACGCACCGAGATGGGCGTGAAAAAAATCCGCTTCCCAGAACAGTGTGGTATCGGTGTTAAGCCATGTTCCGAAGATGGGACTAAACGTTTAGTCCGCGCCGCCTTCCAATACGTTATCGATAATGATCGCGATTCGTTGACCTTGGTCCACAAGGGTAACATCATGAAATTCACCGAAGGCGCCTTCAAAGATTGGGGCTACCAGCTGGTGAAAGAAGAGTTCGGTGCCGAGCTAGTAGACGGCGGCCCATGGATGAAGGCGAAAAACCCAAAAACCGGCAAAGAGATCATCATCAAAGATGTTATCGCTGACGCATTCCTACAGCAAATCTTGCTACGCCCAGCGGAATATGACGTGATCGCCTGTATGAACCTGAACGGTGACTACATTTCTGATGCATTAGCTGCGCAGGTCGGTGGTATCGGTATCGCTCCAGGTGCAAATATCGGTGACGAGTGCGCACTGTTCGAAGCCACTCACGGAACGGCGCCTAAGTATGCGGGACAAGACAAAGTGAACCCAGGCTCGGTTATCCTTTCCGCAGAAATGATGCTCCGTCACCTCGGCTGGTTTGAAGCCGCAGACTTAATCGTTAAAGGTGTTGAAGGCGCAATCGCTAATAAGACCGTGACCTACGATTTCGAACGTCTGATGGAAGGCGCTAAGTTACTGAAATGCTCAGAGTTTGGTGATGCGATCATCTCAAACATGTAATTAGTCACTCTGCGTGATTGATAAGAGCGGGTACTGAAAAGTGCCCGTTTTTTGTCTGTAAAATTCTTTCCCCAAAATTCTTCCCCAAAACTACCCCGATTTTAGTGAAATAGTGACCCATTCTTTGCCTCGATCATCGTTATATCGGTCGGTCATTTGTTGATGATTTATTGCGCAATAGTTTTAAGTGGTCGTTTTACTAATATTCACACTTTACTTAAGGAAATAAATTACTAGTTATCAAACCCAAGCAGCAAAAAGTTGCTGCCTGAGCGGCTTAATGGATATATGAAGTCACTATGTTAGCGGCCTTTGCAAGAACATCCTTTCTTGGCAGTGCATCTTGCTGGAACTGAGTAAAGTAAACGACCAGAATGATAGGGTTATGTTTTTCAGTCCACATCACGGCCACATCATTGGTGGTGCCATAATCACCCGAGCCAGTCTTATCCGCCACTGTCCAGTTTGTGGGAACTCCCGCTTTTATACTGGCGTTACCTGTGGTGTTACCTTTCATCCATTGGGTTAATAGGTCGCGTTTATCTTTTTCTAATCCGTTACCCAAGGTCAATTTTTGAAGCGTGTGGGCCATCGCATAAGGGGTACTCGTATCCCTCTCATCCCCGGGGAGTGACGTATTCAAACTCGGTTCATTGCGTGTGAGTAAAAATAGTCGGTCACCCAAGGTACGAGCAAATGCATTAATTGCGCCGATGCTACCGGCCTGCCGTAATAATAAATTCATCGCAGTATTATCGCTATATTGTAATGCAGCCTGACTGAGTGTCGAAACTGTCATGCGTTTGCCGACATTCTGTCCCGTTATAGGATTATAATTAGTAAGATCATTTTGTTGAATTGTCATCGCTATATTCATGGTCAGCGGGTTCGTTTGGCTGTCATGAAGGAGTTTAGCGACAACTAAAACTTTACCCGTACTGCAAAACGGAAATCGCTCATCGCCCTTATATGAATAGCTATCGTTATGGATGGGATCGATGAGGTAAACCCCTAATCGTCCAGGCACTGATGCTTCAAGCTGCGCTAACTGGGCGCTTATATTTTCGTCACGAGTCGTCATGGCGGCATCCGCGGATGAAGAAAATAGGGCGGTGATCATGGTTGAAAAGAGAACGGTAAAGAGGGAAAAGGCGATCGAACGTGAAGTTTTCATGGTTACTCAAAAGTTACTTACTATTAATTCAGAACTATAAAATAGTTACTATATGAATAATAGCTTAACTCTGAAAGTCATAACGAATAGCGTGGATATTACGGTCAGGGTTGATTAATTTTCTATGGGTGGGGAAGGGATTAATACCGCAACTTCTGCGCGAGTTTACGAAAAAAAGCCCTAATCCAAAGATTAGGGCTAACCGATTAGGCTTTAATGCGATTGCCGTTAGGCAGTGTGTTCACTCCCCACATACCGGCTACTGAACTGATGATCGCTCCTAATAGTAAGGCGATAAAGGACCATAGAGAGATCTTGGCGGCGGCTTTTGCAGCTGCGTCGGCTTTCTGTTTGGCTTCTTGTTTAAACTGCGCATACTGCGCTTTAGCTTGATTCACCTTGTCTTGCAGCTGATCGATACTCTGATTAGCCTGTTGTACGGCTTTATCACGCGCTTGAATGAAGTTATCGACCGCTTGATCCGCTTGCTCTGGAGTCATGGAAGTATTTTGCGCTAATGCATTTTTAACATCATCACGATTAACAGACTTGCTAATGGTCTCGGTGCGAGATTTTAATTTATCTGTTAATTGGCTAATGATTTGGTCGCTATTTTCTGGATGAGTAGCAAATGCTTTACCGGCTTCCATCACATCATCGCCAGCTTGTTGCAGCTGATTTTGTAAGTATTCAGGTTGTAGCTCTGGAATATTCGATTTTCTTAGTGCATTGACGATATATTGATTCGGATTGGCTGTCTCGATCTTGGTATTGATACCGAGTTTATCAAACAGGTCTTTTCCAAAATCAGCGCTATTTGCCACGGCTTTACCCGCGCCGCTGACAACCGTGCCTGCTCCTGACGCCACGGATCCAACCGCGCTACCCGTTAGTTTCAACAGGCCACCGACGGCTGAGAACCCTAATACGGTTGCCACGATTAGCGTGGTTCCCCAGATAAGGAATCCATGAATTAGGCCATCAGCACCCGCTAAGCGCCCGGCAACAAATCCGCCGGCAGCCAGACTGATGATTAATGCGACCACCGTCCAAATCATTACCGCCTTGTCAGCACCATTAACGATATCATCTTGCGTCGGAGAGAGTAGCGAGAAGCCTAAACTTGCCCCAAGCGTGGTTAAGAGTAAGGAAACGGCGAGTACGGTAATGACACCCGCGATAATACTGCCCCATGAGATACGATTGGTAAGAGTGACTGCACGATTTAATTCCATCTTTAACTCCATTTTAAAAAGGATTACCCACTGATCACTCTAGACTAAAACTAGGATAATTCTAATATTGATGATTAAATCTGATATATGACACGCTATTCTCTCGTAGAACCCACCGAATTTCTGCGCTACCCTATGGCGTATTAACAACGAATAAGTAAATAGGTTCCCAATGTCTCAGTCCAAACGCAAATTCTGGATGATCACGTTGCTAGCAGTCATCGTCGTTCCCTGCCTAATTATGGCCGCATTATTGATTACCGTGATGTATGTAAAACCCTACTAGCCTTAACCCCTGGGAAGAGAAAGCTTTGGATCGTAGTAGGCAAAATTCCTTATCTTGCATTCAACCCCACCATCTTTGCGTAGAGGTCGCAGTCAGGGGCAAGTTGTGTACTAAGCAATACAGTCTCTAAAACGCCTTTACGGCTAACATTTTATCTGATTGATTAAGGGTTCTATTCCTTATGAGGCAATTTTGATGGAACATACTTATCACTCTACGATTATCTGGACCGGAAACTTAGGGAAGGGGACGGCGAACTATCGAGCCTATGCGCGAACATGGGATATTGCCGTGGAGGGAAAGGCCCCTATCGCCTGTTCTAATGATCCGTTACTCGGTGGTGATCCTAGCAAGATGAACCCGGAGGACCTGCTTATCTCATCGCTTTCTGCGTGCCATATGCTGTGGTATTTACATCTAGCCGCCGAAGCGGGTGTTACCGTTGTCGCCTATCAGGATAGTCCACAAGCGGTTGGGGAAGTCTTGGCGAGTGGGGCGGGGCGTTTCCTCTCGGCCACCTTAGCGCCGACTATTACCGTGCTACCGGGGACGGATCTAGACGTGGCGGAGGCACTCCATCAGCGTATTCATCAGGTTTGTTTTATCGCCCGCTCCGTTAACTTTCCGGTTGATTACCACACGACATTTATTATTGCAGGATAAGATTAAGGTTATTAAAGCCGATAGGGAGAAGGGAATTGCAGCGACTATCTTCACTAGTGCGGGACATAAAGATAACAGATTGGGTGAATATTAATCAGTTATTGGGTGCATTAGTCGCAACGTTACCGATATTGATTTTTTCTCTCCTTAAAAGGGATGATTTTTATTTATCGGGATGTGTTATCGCCACGGCTTTCTTTTATATCTTTGCGGTCGAAGAACAGTGGTGGAAAGTAGGCGTAGTGATCGGCATAAGCTACTGTTATATGCTGGCGTTTCTTTACTGGGGAGCGATATCGATAGTTGTCTATTACGGGCTAATTATTAGCGTTTCATTTTTGCCCGTTATCCTGCGGGTAGCCACGATTAAAAAGTCCTCGGGGCTCTACGCTGTCGTGGCAATACTCTTTTTTTCGATGCCCATTATCGAGCAACCCGTCCAGCATAATCTTACTGATTTTCACCTACTGTTTATTGTTAGTACACTTCCCGCGGGTCTACTTTTTTTATGCACCCAACGATATAAACGAGTTACCGACGAACGTGTCGATATTCCGTGGCGTGAGAATCTTGCAGAGTGTCTGGCGCTTGCGATGTCGTTAGCGGTTAGCATGCTGGCTGTCATCAGTGTGGGCCAGCCGGTGACACCCATGCTGATCTGGTCTTGTTTGGTGATTAATAGTTGCCAATTTTCGTTCGCTAAAAATAAATTTCTCGACCGATTCCTACCGGGAATTACGGGAGTCGTCATCGGCTATTGCTTAGGTTTTTGGGTCCAAGGGAATAGTGTTATTTTTTATTTAGCCAGTCTTTTGACCTTATTATCCCTAGTCGCCGCCAAGCAGTACCGTAGTGGGTTTTTCTTGCGATGTGTATGTTTTCCGTTGTCGATCTGTGCAGCCTCCCAATCCGATGGCGTTATTTTGGAGAGAGTCTTCGATATTATTTTAGGGGGAACCCTAGGCTTATTCGCCGTGTTTGTCTGCCATAGACTCTGCAAGGTTAAGTAATATTAAAAGAATACGATCCCTAATATTTCTGTGAGCACTATCACGTTGTGGTAGGCGATCGGCCGTGTTTACTCGATGATCTTTCTATAATCAGTCCACGACTATTTAATCTTTAACTCGGTAATTATTATCATGGAGAGACAATGAAAAAACTTCTTGCGCTAGGCCTCGTTATTTTTACGAGCTTATTATTGACGGGATGCGGGCAAACGAAGCCTGAAGATGTGGCGAAAAATTTCTATCAGGCGTTAGAAGATAAAAATGTCGATAAAGCGTACGGTATGCTTTACCTCGATACCAAGGCCTCACAGCATGAGATGGAAACTAAAGGCAAGTTGCAAATGATCGTGGGTGAAGTCTCTTCGCGCATCGAGCAGAAAGGCGGGACGCAGTCCATTGAGGTCGGCGATGTGGCAACGAAAGAGGACAACGCTCGCGTACAGTTACATATCACCTTTAACAATAAAACTCAGAGCGACGAGACCTTTAACTTACGCAAACAAAACGATGAGTGGAAGATCCGTTTATAGGGGCTGCGCCCTGATTTTGGGTTTACCGCTGCTTTGTTGGGGGAACCGTGTTCCCCCCTTGGTGGAGAGTGGTGATTTAGTCTTTCGTACCGGCGATGAGGCAATCAGCTCGGTCATCACCAGCATGGATAGCAGTGGTTTCAGCCATGTTGGGATACTTTATCTTGACCATCAACAGTACTATGTTATTCACGCCACGCCTGCTGAGCATCCCGGTGCGCGCGATGAAGTTGTCGTCGATACTCTCGAGTTTTTTAAGGCCCGCGCGAAATATCATCGTGTTGCTTACTATCATGTTAGCGCACCCGAACTCGCCCATCGTGTCGCCGTTAACGCGGCACTAGCCCAACGTGGTAGACCGTTCTCTGTGCTAGATGCACGAGGGATATATTGTACAGAGCTCGTCGACCAGGCCTGGGCAGCGGCAGGGTATCCACTCACCCAGGGACGTAAAACGTTACATTTGCCTGGCGCGACGGTAGAACTGATCCTTCCCCAACACCTGATTGCCTCGCCAAGGCTAAAAAATATCGCTGAGACGCAATAAACTTTATATTTCTACCCCTAATTCAACATTGACCTTGCTATAAGGCTAGAAAACGATGAACTCCCCTAAGGTGACCCTGGTGACTGGCGGTTCGCGCGGAATCGGTAAGGCGACAGCCTTACTGCTGGCTGAGCGCGGACATCGGCTCTGTATCAATTATCGACAGCGTGAGGCAGAGGCGCTGGCGCTGGTGGAGACCATTCGTGAGCGCGGCGGGACCGCTATCGCCATTCGCGCGGATATTTCAGATGAGCAGCAGATTATTGAGTTGTTCACCCAAATCGATCAGCAGTTAGGGCCGATTACCGGCTTAGTGAATAATGCCGCACGGCTATTTACACAGGCAACCGTCGAGCAACTAGCGGCGAATCGCCTACACCAGCTGTTTGCCGCGAATATTAGTGGCTCTATCTTGTGTGCACGCGAAGCGGTAAAGCGGATGTCCACCCTGCATCAAGGGCTGGGTGGGGCGATTGTTAATGTCTCTTCTGCAGCATCAAGGCTGGGTTCGCCTTTCGAATATACCGATTATGCTGCGTCTAAGGGGGCAATCGATACCTTTACTCGTGGATTGAGTCTCGAGGTCGCCGGCGCGGGGATTCGGGTTAATGCGGTGCGTCCCGGCTTTATCTACACTGAGATGCATGCGCAAGGTGGGGAAGCGGGTCGCGTCGATCGCCTGGGGTCACAGCTCCCAATGGGGCGTGGCGGGCAACCTATCGAGGTAGCCTATGCGATCGCGTGGCTATTGTCCGATGAGGCCTCTTATGTGACGGGCAGCTTTATCGATCTCGCTGGCGGCGCGATAGTCTGTCAAAAAATCCTCGTAAATCCCGCTATTTTTAACCAAATAAGCCATGCATCCATAAGGTGCATGGTTTTGCATGCGTTTTCCCACCCCTGTACTTCCTGCCAGCGCAAGTTGCGGCGCGACCTAAGCCCACCTTTGCACCTGCATTGAAAGCGGCCCGTTAAGCAGGCAGGCGTGACGGGGAGAGCATTGCGCGCTGGAAATATTATTAATTATTTAAAAAGGAGGGGGCTCCCCCTGATGAATCCCCAGAAAACAAGACAGGCATAGCGTAATGTGATCTAATTGATTGCGCTAACAATTTCAAGGAAATCACCGCTATGCCTGCCCGTGTATTATGCCAAAAATTCTTTAAAAGT
>OFEI01000010.1_pt1 | contig 134528 bp, 140 predicted proteins | sample 1521041 | NCBI WGS metagenome assembly OFEI01 (sample SAMN05335687, study PRJEB24111) | insect metagenome | biome: ENVO:00009004; isolation source: gut from larvae fed green and black olives | host: Bactrocera oleae | place: Israel | collected 2011-11
AATGTATTTCGACATTCCCCGCTCATATTGAAAACCCTGTCGCTGGACTCGGGACTGAAGAAATTACAGCAAAGGTATAACGATATGATTTTGGTTTACTAAATTTTCTGGGGATCCCTCAGGGGGCTCCCCTCCAGATAGGTAGTGATTATTTTAAAGTGAAGCTAGAATTGCTGGGGTCAACGCAGCGCCTTTGGCAACCTGATCATCCCCTCCTAGCTTATGGTAATGAGCTAATACAATATCAAGACTTTCATTAAATATAGCATTGTCGATGTTTATTTGATTTGTTGTTGAAAGTTCTTGTAAAATATTATCTTTGGTTTCTAAGTATTTTATAGCTGCAACCATTGCAACATAATATTTAATATTTGTTGTGGTTTTTTGATCTGGAGTGTATTTTTCTGTTTCTACTTTCAAAAAAGCCTCAGTAGCCTTTATAATTAGTATTACTTTTAAGTAAGTATCAATGGTGATATCTAAACTGAATATTTTTTTATATTCGGTATCAGAGTTGATAAGCGTTGATGGGCGTGCTCTTGCACTATCAGGTCTGAACAATAATATTGTCATCATTGCTTGTGAAAGATATGCAATACTTATGATTTTTGATGCTGGTTTCCCAAGGTTTTTGTAGAAATTTTTCTTTCTATCATAATAGAAGTCATTTGCTTTCAAAAAATCTTCAATGTTTCTATGTATTTCATCAGAACTGCGAAGGGATGCAGGTAAAATAGCTGTCTGGCTGTTGGTTGCACGGATTATTCTGTCACGTGCGTCTTCATCTTCTTCACAGATGATTCTGATGAGAATGGACCGTTTATCATCTTGAGAGTTCTCAGCATTGGAAAAGTGTCGGTATATTTCATGTGAGGTTTGGAGCCCATTAACAATTTGTGGGTCTTCTATGGTTAATTGTTTTCCTGCGCTGACTGCTTTCGGTGTGATTATTGTAACGCCGTTGTTCAAATACCAGAAGTCTTCAGAGTTCATGTTTTGAAGCGTAAGTCGAATTCCTGTGTTAACAGTTACACTTCCTTGATAATCTCGAACGTTTGATTCGAAAATACTTCGAGCTAATGCGCCATTGTCGCTGATGAATTCATAATATTTTGTAAGTGAAGCAAGGCAGATATAGCTACCTGCAGATGTGCTTATCGGCTGTTCTGATACATCTAATATACGTGAACTCGCTGGTATGTTTCTGCTCATTTCTAATAGAGTGGTAGCTCCGATGAAAGAGAGGTCGCAGACTGAACCACTAAATAATACATGTATGTCATCACGTAACTTACTTGCTTTATCAATTACATTGTGATGAATGTCATTTTCAACACCTTGGGTAGCATAAAAGAATTTGATTAAAATTGTCGGAAATGTTTTTGCAAGTTTTGAATAAGCATTTCTGAATAGACTAACTTTCTCGAGTAATAATGAGTTATATCGTTTTTTAAATTTATCGAGATCGTTACCTAAGTCAAATAAATCCTGAGTGGTTTCTCGGAATTTAATTATCGCATCCTCTTTAAATGTTGAGGATGTTTTAGATTGAATTATTACCAATTCAATTTGGTTTTTTCTTGCTTGAGTATTAAGTTGAGTATCTTCTTTTTGTAGTTCGCCATTAATAAATGTAAATATAGAGTCAATGCCGCCATCACCACCATTTCCAACAATGCCATATTCAATGTCATCATATGTAACATCGTAATCTTTGAGGATTTCTGACGCTGAGTATATTTCAAAGAACTCAGAATCTTTAATGTCGACATCAAGTTCATTCTTTTTATCTTTAAGAATTTGTTCTAGTATTATTTGGTCATTTGTTTTTTTTGACATATTAGACTCCCTTATCTTATTGTTTTGAACCATTAACATAGCATCCCCACCATGACATTAACTCAACACGTTGGGTAATATATGTTGATCGATTATAAGCTTTTCTTACTTCATTTCTATCTGTATGTGCTAAAGCAGATTCAATAACATCAGGGTTTAATCCTGCTTCATTCATAGCTGTACTGGCTATAGAACGCAATCCATGCGCAACTAGCCTACCTCCATATCCTATACGCTTTATAGCCGCATTAGCCGTTTGACTATTCATTGGTCGCTTTGGATCATTTCTGCTGGGAAAAACATGTTCACGGTGAGCACTGATTGACTTCATCACTTCCAAAATATCTAACGCCTGAGAAGATAGTGGGATTATGTGCTCACGCACGGCCATCACCCTTTCTGCCGGAATGGTCCAGAGCTTTTTATCAAGATCGGTCTCTGCCCATCGTGTACCTGAAGCCTCTGAAGGGCGAACGATCGTTAGGAGTTGCCATTCAATGAGGCAGCGAGTTGAAACAGAGAGATTCGATATCACCAAAGAACGTATGAGTTTTGGTAATTTTTCTGGTCCTAGCGTTGGCATGTTTTGCTTTTTAGGTTTTTCAAACGCCATTCCGACACCAGATGCCGGGTTTGCATCGATCACGCCAGTGTTGACTGCATAAATCATTATCTCGTTAATGAGCTGCACCAAACGGCGCACAGTCTCAAGTGCTCCACGTGCTTTTATTGGCTCGAGCGCTTCAACCAGTGTCCGGACTTTGATTTACTGAACGGGGATTTCACAGATGGCGGGGAATACATCTTTCTCCAGTGAACGCCAAATGTCTTTTTAGTATTCAGGAGTAACGTTTTTGCTTTTGAGCTGGAACCAGTTAGCGGCGACGGTAGAAAAAATACTGTCCAGCGCGATTTGCTGTTGTTCCTCTACAACTTCAGCTTGAATTTGCTGGTCGATTCCGTTGGCTAATAGGGCAATATAATCCGCTCTCAACCCCCGGGCATCAGCAAGCGAAAGGGCGGGGAAGGCACCGAGCCCTATCATTGTCCGCTGCTTTGTTGCCGGACGTTGATAACGGAAACGCCAGAGTTTTTGCCACTGGTTTCCACTATCAGGAAAAGCCCGTCGCCATCATGCAGCGTTAGATTCTTCTCTAGCGCCTTAGCGCGCAGAACTTTGGTGTTGGTCAGGGGGCGTGTTGTCCGTTCCACTGTGGCCGCACCTTCATGAATTGGTATACGCTTTTAGGTACACATCCTACCGTATACCTAAACGTATACCAATAATCACCGGATTCAGCCGGATGTTCTCGGACAACGACAGACAAAAAAGCCCGCAAGGCTTGTGCCATGCGGGCTTACTGTACTTCACCGGACGTATCCGGATCATGATTTGGTGGAGCTGGCGGTAGATAACCCAAGTATTGCAAGTTTTCCTAAAATAGGTAGACTGGTCTGTCTATTTTAGGAGGTGGTTATGTCGGCAAAGCAAAAAATACGAGATGCGGCTCATACGCTGTTCTATAACCAAGGGATCCATGCCACCGGTATAGATAGCATTATCAAACGAGCAGGAGTGGCGAAACAGAGTTTTTATAATCACTACACTTCTAAGCAGGAGTTAGTGCTGGATTATCTCGATCTGCGTCATCAGCAGTGGCTCGACCTTTATGCCTTACGATTGCAGCACGCCACCTCGGCCCGTGATCGGATCCTAGCAGTCTACGACGCCTACCAAGATCATGCGGAGCATCGTTACGAAAACGGCTTTCGCGGGTGTGGTCTACTCAATGCCGCAGCGGAGTTTCCTGTTGCGTCGCCCGAGCGTCAGCGCGTGGCTGAACAGAAAGCGCAGATTCAGCGGTTTATCGAAGTGGCCCTCGCAGATCTAAAGCCAACGCTAGGTGACCAAGCAGGATATTTGGCACAGGAGTTTGCGTTTCTACTGGAAGGAAGTATTAGTCTGGCGGGCCTGACGGGCCATTCTGCACTAATCACTCAGGCTAAAGCCAGCGTCGAACAGCGTTTGGAGGTGCTATGAACCCCTCAACGATCGGTAATGGTTATGTGGTGATTGCTGCCCTATTGTGGGGCACGACCGGTACGGCAGCCCGTCTCGCACCGGCTCTCAGCCCGATAACTATCGCAGCGGTGGCAATGGGTATAGGCGGCCTACTACAAGCGTTGCTGGCGTGGTCTGCTATCACCACATCGCTATCTCTGCTTGCAAAACAGCGTCGTCTACTTGTCTCAGGAGCGTGCGCGGTAGCTATCTATCCGCTGGCTTTCTACAGCGCCATGGATTTTGCCGGAGTGGCGGTGGGTACCGTGGTATCGATTGGATCGGCACCGCTCTTCTCTGCCTTTATCGAAAACCGTCTAGAGCGTAGCCCACTTTCTAAACAGTGGTGGCTTGGCGCGATAATCGGTGTGAGTGGGATAATTCTTCTGGCGCAAAACCCTCATTCAACTACCCATGCTGCGAGCGATAGCGCGATTCATTTCATAACCGGCATTGGCTTAGGGCTCGTTGCGGGTCTTACCTATGCGTTTTACTCGTGGACAGCGAGAAATATGATGATGCAAGGCATGGCAAGCCGTGCCGCGATGGGAGCCACCTTTGGCCTAGGCGGTCTATTACTCCTGCCGTTACTCGTCTATACCGGCGCGCCACTTGTCCATGCGTGGCGTAATGCCGCGGTGGGCGGCTATATGGCGCTATTTCCGATGTGCGTAGGGTATCTCTGCTACGGCGCCGGTTTGGCGAGAATAAAGTCGAGTGTTGCAACGGCTATCACATTACTTGAGCCGGTGGTTGCCGCCTTGCTTGCCGTCATGGTCTTAAATGAGGCGCTATCCCCAAGCGCATGGTTAGGGATAGCATTAATTGTCGGTAGTCTGGGCGTGATTGCATGGCCCACGCGACGTATTACGGCGTAGTGAGATTACGTGGCCCCGCCTGTCCGTAATCGAACGCTGCAAAGCGTTGCGCGAACAGCTTTAACTGCGGCGGAGCATCGAGTGGCTCGAAGCGTAGCTCGATAAATACGGCTCCGGTTCGGTGCTCTGCCGCCGCTAATGCACGCTCTAGCGATAACTCATCATCTACGATAAAACAGTGTGTAGGTTGAGTCTTATCAAACACCGCGGGTAACTGCGTATAGTGCCAATCACTCACGTCATTATAAGGGGCCCGCGCCCCTAAAATTAACCGCTCGATGGTATAGCCTCGATTATTAATCAGAAAAATTATCGGTGATAGTCGCTGCTGGAGAATAGTAGAGAGTTCTTGAGCAGTTAACTGAAAGGAGCCGTCTCCAATAAATAATAGATGACGTTGTGCAGGGCGGGCGAGCTGCGAACCCAAGAGTGCGGGAAGCGTAAAGCCGATAGAACCCCAGATAATCTGCGAGATATAGTGCGCGCCAGTAGGAAGTCTTAGGCTTGACGCGCCACTGTGAGAGGTTCCAGCCTCGCCGATAATCACGTCATCCGGGCGTAAGAAATCCTGTATTTTTTCCCAGAAATAGGCTTGCGAAAAAGCGATTTCCGCCGCTGGCGTTACACTTTTTTCACGCGAGAGGAGCGGTGCCACTGCGCGGTTATCGGGCAATGCACCGAGCAATGCCGTCAATAGCTGTTTTAGCATAACGCCGGGAAACTCCTCTCCCTGAATCGCAACATCAAAGCGTCTCATCTCGATCAGCCGCTCCACCGGTAGCTGCTGGCTAAATAATCCCGTATTACAGTCCGTCAGCCGCAGTCCAATACCCATAATGCAGGTCGACTGGTGGAGGCACGCTTTGACATGGGGGAGGCTAGCATCGCCTGCATAGACGCCAAGATAGTTGGGCGAGTGCTCGTTGGCGATCCCCTTTGCACTAGGAAGTACGGCATAGGGGATCGCCAGTTTTTCTGCCAAGTCGTGTACGAGGTCGATGACGCCAAAACGATAAGCATCGCTATCCAGTAATAAGACGGGTTTCTCCGCGTGTCGGTAATGTTCGGTTAGCCTATCCACGACGCGGGCTAACTGATGGGGATCGCTGGCAGGCTCCGACAAGATCAGGGGGGTGACAGGGACCTCGATCAATAGATGCGTAATGTCTGAAGGCAGTTGTAGATGGACCGGTCGACGCTCTAACCAACAGACCTGTAGGAGTCGGTCGATTTCCATTACGGCGTTAGCGGGGGTAATACGGGTCTGGCCGACGGTGAATTCGGCGACACAGCGGCCAATGTTGTCGTAGTCTCCGTCTACCAGGGTGTGGTGGAGCAGCGCGCGTTGGTTTACGGCATGTAAAGGGGGAAGACCACTGATGTGTATTACGGGGATATTTTCGGCATAAGCCCCTGCGAGGCCATTTAAGGCACTAAGATCACCGACCCCCCAAGTGGTTAGAAAAGCCCCTATGCCGTTATTACGCGCATAGCCATCGGCGGCGTAGGCGGCATTTAACTCATTACAATTGTTGATAAATTTAATAGGGGATGGAGAAAGTAATTGTTCGAGAAAAGAGAGGTTGAAATCACCGGGTACTCCAAAGAGATGCTTGATGCCAATCTCATGTAATCGGCGAATTAAAAACTGTCCTATTTGCATTTGCATCGATGACACTCCCTCGTTACAGTGAAGAATGATTAGTGCATTAAATTAGAAATTTTAATCAGTCTAGCCGGAATTCAGCGCACGAAGGGTGCATGTTTAGAGGATAGTGGCCGTTATATGCATGAATAATGCAGGAGAGATATGGATAATTTTGATTGGAAGATTATTTCAGCGCTACAGCTCGATGGTCGGCTGACGAATCAAGAGATTGGTGAGAAAGTCGGGCTATCTGCCTCGCAGTGTTCACGTCGGCGTACTGCCTTAGAAGAGTCTGGGATCATTATGGGTTATTCGGCGCGGGTGAATGGTCATGCCATTGGCCTGCAAGTGCTTGCTTATGTACATATCAACCTACGCGCTCACGACCCGTATTCGATGGCGAGTTTTCAACAGATCATCGAGGCACAAGCCGCTATTCAAGAAGTACATATGGTGAGTGGGGAGGCCGATTATCTGCTGAAAATCGTGGCCAGTAATCTCGAGCAGCTCGCCGATTTCATCTCGCATAAACTGCTAGCCAGCGAGGTAATAAGCCATGTGAAATCGTTTGTGGTGTTAAAAAAGCTCAAGCAGGTGAGCCAACTGCCCACTCGACCCGTTTAGCGTAACGATTGCTCGCAGGCGTGGCGTAGCTGCTCGTGTTGATAAGGAGGGAGGGGCGCTATCATCATACGCTGGTAACTAATGCAGGCCGCAGTGGAACGCTGCATGGTAGCCTGTTTTGCCTGACAGCCGCTTAGGATGCTGGCGACTAAGACTATCCCTAATACGTGAATGCGCATAACTTTATTCCTTCTCGGTAATGAAACATTTATATAACAATTATGACCGGTAACGCTGCAAAGAACATTACATAACATTACTATATATTTACATAAATAGTGTTTATTGGGATGCTCATATGAACGAACAGTCGATTCGGCAGCGTAAAGCAAAGTACTTCACTTGGTTTGTTGGCGGGATAGCCGCCCTCTCGGGGTTACTCTTTGGCCTAGATATTGGGGTGATTGCCGGCGCGCTCCCTTTTCTGGCTCACGATCTTTCCATTACTAACCATCAGCAAGAGTGGGTCGTAAGTGCGATGATGTTTGGGGCAGCGATTGGCGCTCTCACCGCCGGCTGGATGTCTTATCGTCTAGGCCGTAAAAAAAGCATCCTTACAGGGGCGGTGCTGTTCGTTATCGGTTCTCTATGGTCGGCCTTCTCACCCGATGTCACAAGCTTAGTATGTGCGCGAGTATTGCTCGGTCTAGCCGTCGGGTTCGCCTCGTATACCGCACCACTGTATATTGCCGAGATTGCGCCAGAACGTTATCGCGGCTCGATGATCTCCATGTATCAGATGATGTTAACTACAGGCATCGTCGTCGCCTTCTTATCAGATGCGGCGTTAAGTTATAGCGGCAACTGGCGACTCATGTTAGGCGTTATCGCGCTACCCGCTCTGGTACTGTTTATCGGAGTACTCTTCTTGCCTAACAGCCCCCGCTGGTTAGCGGCGACCGGTCGCTATCATGATGCGCAGAAGGTACTGGAGCGTCTACGTAGTAGCGATAGCCAGGCGCAGCAAGAATTGAACGAAATTCGTGAAAGTTTACAGGTTAAGCAGAGTGGTTGGGCATTGTTTCGATCCAATACTAATTTTCGCCGCTCGGTCGGTCTGGGGGTGTTGCTGCAAGTGATGCAACAGTTTACTGGTATGAACGTCGTCATGTACTACGCGCCGAAAATTTTTGCGATTACGGGATTTGCGAGTACTTCCCAGCAGATGTGGGGGACGGTGATCGTCGGCATCACCAATATGCTCGCAACACTCATCGCGGTAGGATTGGTAGACCGGTGGGGAAGAAAACCCATGCTGTTTACGAGCTTCTTAGTGATGGCCGTTGGGATGGGAGCCTTAGGACTCTTTATTCACATGGGGATCCACTCGTTAGCGGTGCAGTATGCCTCAATCATCATGTTATTACTGTTTATCGTCGGATTTGCGATGGCAGCAGGTCCGGTAATATGGCTACTCTGTTCAGAAGTACAGCCGCTGAAAGGACGGGACTTTGGCATCACGCTTTCGACGACGACTAACTGGGTAGCAAATATGATCGTGGGCGCCACTTTCCTGACGTTACTCGACAGTTTTGGTAACGCGAATACGTTTTGGCTGTACGGTGCATTAAACGTATTGTTTATTGTCATTACGGTGTGGTTAGTACCGGAGACCAAGAATGTCTCGCTTGAACATATCGAACGTAACTTAATGCAAGGCAAAGCATTGCGCCATATCGGTAAGTAGTTGACGAATGAGAGTGAGTAGAATCACTCTCATTCAATTACATTATTCTGCGACGAGCCACATATCCGCCTCTTCAAACATCTCTTCCAACATACGATTAAGCTTTTCGCGATCACTTTTGCTTGCATCGCTGTTTAAGGCATTAGCTTGCATTGGTTTTACTCTGACCTCTGCGTCGGGAAAGAGGCGTCTTACGCGCTGGGTTAACTCTTGCAGAATGATGTCCGCAGCGTTATCGAGTCCAGCAACATTTCTTTTGTCATACACTAATTCTACGTACATAGCTCACCCAATAACTGTATAGATAACCAGTATATTGCCTCGCGGATAAGTGCTTGTCAAGTAGGCATTTTGTGGGTTTTAGACATAATTTTCGGCTTAGCATAAGGTGGAGTAAGGATTAATCCTCTATGCTAGGGAATAGTGAAGTTTTCTCTCTCAGATAACCCTGGAGCCTCTATGAAAGCGATAGTCTATCGTGATCCTCAATTACCGATTACTGATCCCCAAGCCCTGTATGAAATTGATACGCCGACCCCGACGCCAGGCGAGCGCGATCTGCTGGTGAAAATCGCGGCCCTTTCAGTAAACCCTATCGATACTAAAATTCGCCGTACGGCACAGACCGATGAACCGCGTATATTGGGATGGGATGCAGTGGGTGAGGTAGTCGCCGTCGGCGATAAGGTGAGCTTATTCTCACCGGGAGACAAGGTGTACTACGCGGGTTCATTAATACGCCCGGGGACCAACGCAGAATATCACTTGGTCGATGAGCGCATCGTCGCCAAAAAACCGGTGAAATGCAGCGATGCTGAAGCGGCGGCATTACCGCTGACCGCGTTAACCGCGTGGGAGCTGTTGTTTGATAGGCTCGATGTAGACACGCAACAGGAGAAAACGCTACTGATTATCGGTGCTGCCGGGGGCGTGGGTTCAATACTGACGCAACTGGCCAGTAAATTGACGAAGTTGCGGGTGATTGGCACTGCATCTCGGCCGGAGACGGCAGACTGGGTGCGTACCTTTGGCGCAGATCACGTCATCGATCATACCCACCCACTCAGTGAAGAACTCGCGAAGATTGATATTCAGCAGGTCGATTATGTCGCGAGCCTGACTCACACCGATAGTCACTACGATGAGATCGTCAAAATACTCGCCCCACAAGGCAAGTTAGGCTTGATCGATGATCCAAAATCTCTCGATGCGTTACCGCTGAAGCGTAAAGCGATTTCTCTGCATTGGGAGCTGATGTTTACGCGCTCGCTATTCGAGACGCCGGATATGATCCGCCAGCATGAAATCTTAAGCCAAGTGGCGACGCTAATTGATGAAGGCGTACTCACGACGACGCTCGCCGAGCAGTATGGGACCATCAATGCTGCTAATCTGCGCAAGGCGCATGCCATGATTGAGAGCAATAAGGCGAAAGGTAAGATTGTCTTAGAGGGCTTTTAAGACCTGTGGTCGAGGGGGGCTTTAACCCCCTCTATCATCGTTTTTTACTAGAACTGCGCCACTTCCTCTGCAGTCAGTGCCAGCGATTGACGGGCACCGCTCTGTGACGCTTTCACTGCCGCTTCGATAACCGCCATAACGGCTAATGCCTCAACAGGGGTGACCGGGTTCTTACCGCTTGGGCTCAGTGCATCGACGATACCTTGGTAGTAACGACTCTGATCTCCAGCGGGTGTGGGCAGATAGGTGGCTTCCCCTTGTGCTGAGTAATGGATAAGCTCATCACCATCTTTGCCCCATTCGCTAGATCCAGGGCGTAATCCAGAGACCAGCTGAGCCTCCTGCTGATCGGCCTCACGTTTAACTAAACTCCCTGCATGGCCATGTACCACAAAGCGTAAGCTACCACCTGCCGCAAGCATCGAGCAGTGGAGGATTACGCGGTGTTTGGGATAGTTAAGGACAACGTGAGCCCAATCATCAATTTTCGCGCCTTGTCTCAATAGGCTGATGTTACCGTCGACGGTGTCTGGTAGCCCGAAAAGTTGTAAGGCCTGATCAACCAGATGTGGGCCAATATCAAACCATAAGCCACTACCGGGTTGGGCATGTTCGCGCCAACGGTCACGAACCTCTGGGCGAAAACGATCGATATGCGATTCGAACTGAGCCACTTCACCAATTTTACCCGCTTCGATGGCGTGCTTAATGACGAGATAGTCACTGTCCCAACGACGATTATGGAATACGGAAAGGAGGCGCTGTTGGTGATCGGCCACCTGTATCAGTTCGCGAGCTTCAGCTAGATCCAGGGTAAAAGGCTTATCCACGATGACATGTTTGTTAGCGAGCAGCGCCCTTTTTGCCAATGGGGCATGGGTTGAGTTGGGGCTGGCGATGACGACGATATCGATATCAGGGTGAGTCACCGCCTGTTCTGGGCTAGCTATAACTTCGACATCTGGGTAATCGTGGTGTACTTTCTGGCTGTCGCTGGAAGCAATAACGGTTAATTCCAGTCCTTGAGTCGCCGCAATCAATGGCGCATGAAAGGTTTTGCCTACAAAGTCATAGCCGATCAAGGCGACCTTGAGCGGTGACACTTTTGGTAATGGTACCTGACTCATAGTGCTTCCTTTAAGTAGAGGGATGTAGCCGATTTGTTAATTCTGTAACCCTAGCAGGTTAGCGTTGGAACGTGAACCCTAACAACACTCTTGCTTTCATTACCTCACCTGTCTAAGGTGTTAATAACCTTCACTTAATGAGTATAGCACTATGCAGACATCCCTCAGTTGTCGCCCCAAAGTGTTAAAAAAATCTGGGTTACTTCTAGCGCTAGCGTTCAGTTGTATCAGCCCCTTTGCGACAGCTGAAGCGCTGACCGTGACTTATGCGGGCTCGATGGGCGTGGTGATGGATAATGGTCTCGGTCCGGATTTCGCGAAAACTCACCATGTTGACTATCAAGGTCAGGGGCAAGGGGCATACGCAATGGCACGTCTGCTGGCTGCGAAGAAGGTGGTGGCGGATGTATTTGTCTCAATTACCCCTGGCCCGATTGATGTGCTTAAACAAGCCGGTCTCGTCGGTCAAGCCCAGCCAGTGGCGAGTACACGAATGGTCATCGCCTATAATCCGCATAGTCGCTTCGCACAACAACTGGCGCAGTCCACAACGGCGCAACCCTGGTGGAAAACCTTGTCCGAACCGGGGCTGCGCTTTGGGCGGACAGATCCTACCAGCGATCCACAGGGACAAAACATTATTTTTACCCTGAAGCTTGCCGAGAAGTATTACCACCAACCAGGCCTAGCGCAGAAAATTATGGGGGAAGTCATTAACCCGCAACAGATCGCGGCGGAAGGTGGTCTGCTCGCTCGCTTACAAGCGGGGCAGGTGGACGCCGCATCGGGTTATGAGAGTGCCACGCGTTCAGCGAAATTACCTTATATCGTACTACCGGACGAGATTAACCTCAGTAATCCCGATTATAGCCAGCGCTGGTATGATACTGTTAGCTTTGAGGTAGCGGATAAGCAGGGCAAAGCGAAGACTTATCGGCCTCAACCGTTAGTGTTTTACGCGGTAGTCCTCAAAAATTCTCCTCATCCCCAACTTGCACAGCAATTCGTTGATTATTTAACGAGCGCACAGGCGCAAAAAATCTTTAAGGAAAACGGCTATGATCAACCTAAGGGTAAGTCATTTTAACCCTGCGCAGAGAGTCGCAGCGTCGCAATGTTAGCGCGTAGCCTGATGTTTCCAGCATTAGGCCTCTTAGCCGTGCCGTTTATTGCGTTATTAATCGTCACCCCATGGCACGATTTTCATTTAGCGTATGGCGATGGCCGAGCTGTCTGGACCTCACTAACGCTTAGCGCTATCAGTCTTCCTCTCGTCGTGCTACTGGGTACGCCTGTAGCATTGTGGTTGGCGAGAACGGCCTCATCGTGGCGTGTGGCGGTTGAAATCGGGATATTGATCCCGCTACTCACCCCCCCGCTGGCGATGGGGATCCTATTGGTGACCGCTTACGGGCCTTACGGAACATTGGGGGAGGCGATTACCCGACTTGGTATCAACCTCACGAATACGCCTGCGGCATTTGTCATAGCGCAGCTGTATGCCGCGTTGCCTTTTTATATCCTGATGGCACGCACCACTTTTGCAACGGTGCCAAGGGAGGTCGATGAGGTCGCTCAAACATTGGGGGCAAGTCGCGGACAACTTTTCTGGCGGGTTACACTGCCTTTGGCCAGAGCGGGGCTCCTCAATAGTCTTTCTCTCGCTTGGGCGAGGGCGCTTGGCGAATTCGGAATAGTAATGATTTTTTGCTATTTTCCGCAAGGGATCCCGGTAAAACTCTATGTTGACCTACAAAATAGCGGTGTTGAGGCGGTGTACGCGCTGCTATGGATTTTGCTATTAACGAGTTTGCCTTTTCCGTTGTGGTGTTTTTATCGCGCACAGAAGATCCGATGCTAGCCCGCACTGCGCGGGCATTCGCTTAATAGACAGAGTTTTCGCCTGTAGGGCGGGTCTTGAATCGACGATGCAGCCACATATATTGCTCGGGTGCCATCATGACACAACGCTCGACCAAGCGATTGAGGGCGGTTGCCGTACCGACATCTGAATCAAGGGGTATATCGTCAGCCTCGGGTAGGATAACCATCTCGTAGCCTTGATTGTTAGCTAGGCGTCGCGCCAGAAAAGGAATAATCGCCGGTTGTCCCATGCGAATCAACGCATAACTGCCTTTGGTAGAAGCCGCCTGCTCCATGGCAAAAAACGGCGCAAACACGCTGCTTTTAGGGCCATAATCGTGATCGGGTGCGTACCACAGAATATCGCCTTGTTTCAACGCGCGTAGCATCCCCTTCACATCGCGGCGATTCAGCATTGCTTTATTCGACCGCATACGACCATAAGTTTGTAACCAATCGAGTAGCGGGTTGTTATTGGGACGGTAGACGCCAACCCCCGGATTATAGATACCGAAAATTCGTGCGCCCAATTCGAGGGTCAGAAAGTGCACGCCGAGTAGCAGGATACCTTTACCTTCCTGCTGAGCTTTAGAGATATGCTCAAGTCCGGTCACTTTAAAATGTTTTTTTACGCGCTGATCGGACCAAAACCATGCCATTCCGGTTTCAAATAACGCCATCCCGACAGACTCAAAATTCTTTTTTAGTAGCTGCGCGCGTTCGCTCTCCGATTTTTCAGGAAAGCAGAGTTGTAGATTGCGTGCGGCAACATAAACGCGCTCGGTCATCACTTTCATCGCCAAACGGCCGACAAAGGGTCCCAAGGTATTTAGGCAGCGATAAGGAAGTTGCACCACCAAATAGAGTGTAGCAATCCCACACCACAGCAGAAAATAACGTGGATGCAATAATTGACGACTAAACTTAGGTAAAATGGTCATAATAAACCCTGATCATCTAAATAAATTTCAACACTATACCCGGTAGTATACCGTAACTTACGAGCTTTTGCTGGGCCGGGTTTGTAAAAGCTCGCCATATCAGTGAGATGAGGAGTATGACTACGGAACATACTGTATCTATCAAGCGCCATGCCTTTGCTACACTTAAGAGGACTATCAATAAAGAGAACCATTATGGCCCGTGAACATGAGAGTGAGCTTTATCGCTACCCGCAGCAGCTAAGAGATACGCTTGAACACCTACCGCGTACGCCTGGTGTCTATTTCTTTTGGGCGGCGAATAGTCATATTCCCCTCTATATTGGTAAGAGCGTCAATATTCGATCTCGCGTTCTCTCGCATTTACGTACGGTACGTGAAGCGAAGCTGTTACGACAAACGGATAGAATAACCTTCACAGAAACCGCCGGCGATATTGGCGCGCAACTACTTGAAGCAACCTTAATTAAACAGCTTATCCCTTTGCACAATAAACAGTTACGTAAACAGCGAGCACTTTTTTCTCTTCAGTGGAAAGAGACGGGTATCGCCTTTGTGAGTTCCACTGAACATAACTTTGCACGAACGCCAAACCTCTACGGATTGTTTCGTAATAAACGTGCAGCCATGGAGTTTATTCGTAATCTCGCCGATGCCCAGCAGCTCTGCTTGGCGACACTAGGTATTGAAACTCAGCAACGTGGACGCGGTTGTTTTCGCTCCATGCTCGGGAAGTGTCGCGGCGTCTGCCAGGGTAAGGAGAGTATAGAAGAGCATAATCGCCGAGCGCTAGAGGCGTTATCGTCGTGGCAGATTAAGATGTGGCCTTATGAGGGAAGGGTGGCGCTCCATGAGCAGCGTGAAGGATTTAACGACTACCACATCATCGATCATTGGCGATATATCAATACCGTTAATCAACTGGGTAAACTCCCTCAAGAGAAGCACGAGAATAGTTTCGATGGCGATAGTTACCGTATCTTATGTCGCGCATTGTTCAGCGGCGTAGAGGTGATCCCTCTCGACTAGAGGAGTTGCCAAAAAAAAGGTAAGTGACGCAGGTCGCTTACCTATTTTAGTGTGGTAAAAGGTCAAGTCATAATGGCAAAGTGCATATCTTCAATTAACAATGCACCCTGGCGTAATATTGTGCGTTTCCCTACATATTGTTCACGAATTTGCGGCCATTTCGGGAGCTCTTCACACTCTTTTTGCCACACACCACGGTAGTCAGGATTAATCGATTCAAATTCGGTTCTTGTTAAGGTAAACATTCGTCTTCTCCTCAGATTGCTCTACACCAGACCTACATAACAACGCTAAAACTTGATTAGGCTTTAGCTATCTTGGCGTCACCGCCAGTTCCTTACGTCCATATAACTACTATAGTGTGACAATCTCATGACGGTGGTTTTTTTTACAAAAACTGAACTTTCTTTTTTTATTCTGAATATCTAAACCGGAAAATGATGTGGCGGCTATCGGCAACGCGTCATTGAGGTATTGTGACGCATTACCGTAGCGAGCGTTTACAGCGGGCGACGACGTCTAAATATACGTATTCCGCCACTTTTTACGGTGACCAAGATGATACCAATGACGACGAGGTTTGCTCCCCAGACAAAGGTATTTTGAATAGTTTCATGCAGGAGTAATGCCCCCAAGACCACGCCAAACAGCGGAGTCATAAATGTCAGTACTCCTAATTGTGAGGCAACATATTTTTTAAGTAAGGCAAACCAAGCCAGAAAGCTGATAAAACAAATAACCACCGACTGAAACGTCAGTGCGGCGATATTTTTAAAGGTAGGCTCAAACAGAGTATTGCCGCTTAGCCAGCTAGCAATGAGTAAGAAAATAAAAGAAACAATCAGCTGGTAAAGCAGAATGGGTCGTGAGCCCATTTGGTTGACGCGAGTGCTACGGATCACCACCGTTGTTGCACCCCACATTAATCCAGAAAGTAGCGCAAAAAAATCGCCTTTAAGCATAGTGCTATCGCCAAACCCGCCAGAAAAAGAGACGCAGATACCGATAAACGAGAAGACGATACCTACCCACTGCAGTCCTGATAAACGTTCGTCTTTGATGGCAAAATTTAGCCCGACCGCAGCAAAGATGGGCGAGGTATAAAGAAAGACCACAACATGACCGGCCGTCGTGTATTTTACGGCTTCTGAGACGAAGAAATACTCAAGAGAGAAAAGTAACCCGACGAGGCCCCCCATCAACCACATACCCCTAGCGATAGGAAAGCGTTGGCGCTGTACGTGCATTAGCCCGGATAGCAGCAACGCGGCAATCCCTGAACGCATGGCAAGTAATAGCAGTGGGGAGAAGTTTCCGGCGATTTCTTTTAAAATGACTTGTTGCGAACTCCAAACGAGGCATATTAACAGCATTGCGACTACCGCGGTGCCATCAAGTTGTTTTCTAACGTCCATAAGACTCCTGATTAGTGGCTGAATTATCAGTGGCCGCGGACTATATCATAGAATTTATAGCGGGTTGGAGTGGGGAGCAGGCTAAAATCTTGGATAAAAAAAGCCCGCACGAGGCGGGCAAGATAACTAGAGCAATGTGAGTAAGTTAGGCGAATATCTGATTGTGTCAATCAGGTACTCTGAACATCAAAAATAGCGACAGATCGCACGAATTGCAACATACTTTTGGTGCGTTAGAGCAAAAAAAAGCACCCAGAGGGTGCTTTTAACTGATTTCTGACGGTTATTTTCTGCCGAGCAGGTAACCGAAGGCAACACCAATCGCCGCCGCAACAGCTAGGCCAGCATAAGGCTTATCTGAAACTTGTTGTTTGATCGTATCAGCCGCGTCTTTCACTGCGTAGCTTGCTTGGGAAGCATATTTACGCGCTGCGCCTTTTGCTGAATGCTCATCTTGATCGGTCACGTCGCCATAAGCTTCTTGTGCTGCACCTGCGTACTCTTCAACTTTATCTTGGATTTTACTAACCATTGAAATGCTCCTTGGTAGGCTGATGTAATGTCGATGATTAAACTATAGCAAAGAAAATAAAAAATGTAGGGTTTACAGATTTTTCCTACGAAAATAGCACGTTAAGGCTTGGCAGCAGAGACCGGGCACGTCCAAGTGACCATGGAGTCTTGACGCGCATCGGCTAGCCGAAAGCGGTCATTAGAAAGCCGTTGTGCTAAAAATCCGTCCTTCGTTGTCGTGCTAGGCACGTAGAGTGCAGGATTAGTACTGTGTAGATACCCACTGTGAACCGTTGTATCACCTTTAGTGATAGTAAAACGCTGTATCTCGTCAAACACCCATGCCTGAGAATGCCCCGTTACTTGTCCAGTAAGAGTAGAAACTTCCCCAGAACATAATCGACCATAAGGTTTGTGGCTACAACCTGTCACTGATAGTGCGATGGGGATTAGGTAAATAATGGCTCGCATGGTAACTCCCTTCCTGCACCATAATGATGATGATCAGTTAATCGACTAAATAAGGATAGCCAGAAAGTTGCAGGTGTCGTTGCTTTTCTTGCGCAATTAAGCTCGCTTGTGCGCCAATAGGGAGGGTAACCGTATCCGCGTCGTGGCCGAAATCGAGCTGAGTGATAAACGGGACGCCCGTTTTTTTCTGAAGATAGTCCCACACGCTAGTGAGCTGGTAACCCGCGTCATAGTCATTAGGTTCACCATGAGTAAAACTTCCGGTGATGACAGCTTTCTGCTGACTGAGTATGCCAGCGTGATACAGCTGTAATAGCATGCGTTCCACCCGAAACGGGCTTTCATTAATATCCTCGATGGCCAATATGCCGCCGGTTACCTTCGGTAAACAAGGTGTACCCACCAATGAGCAGATCATCGCAAGATTCCCCCCCCACAGTTGACCCTGCCATGAGCCAGTTAAGGGTTGGGTATCTTGCCAGGTGAGCGTATAGCTGGGTTGGGTTAAAATGCCCCAAAAATGGGTTTGTGTGAAAGAGGAGAGGGGATCTGCGCCAAAATTACCGGCTAACATCGGCGCACTGAAAGTCACCAAGTCAGCCTGGGCTAATAGTGCTAGCTGGATTGCAGTAAAATCGCTGTGGCCGCATATTGCGGTGGGCTGATTAGCAAAGCGCCGTTGTAGGCCCGCATAATCTATCGCCTCTAATAAACGGCTCGCGCCATACCCGCCTCTTGCCGCTAAAATAATGTCAGGTAATGAAGAGAGCTGCGCCAGCTCGTTAATATCGTTGAGGCGTTCGTGATCAGTGCCCGCGAAGCGCTGTTCCCTGCGACCAATAACAGTGGTGTTATCGATAGTATGTTCGATGGATAGACGTTCGATGCCACGTTTAGCGGCAATTTGGTTCTGGCAATATCCCGACGGAGCGATTAATCGTATAGAGCGAGGTCTGGGCATAGTCTACTCAGTATTTGGCAAAATTTTATAATAATGACCTGACGGATGAAGGCAAGATACCCGTCAAAAATATTTGATGATGGGGAATCAATATTAGGATTTTACCGATTTTTATGTTAAAAAATCGCCAACCGGGGAAAAAATCCGACTAATTCGGCATGCTGCGTCAGCATTTTTTAAGACAAACGGCCATATTTTAAATTTTTCTGCTGAGTAATATAGCTCGCAATTCATTATCTAGGAACTCCATGACGTGAAAAGCAAACTCTTGCTGTTGACGGTCCTCACGCTGTCAGCCTGTTCACAGCATCCGACACAGACCACAGAAGTACCGGCTACCTCAAGCTCCAAGTTTTTACTCGATCCTCAAACGATCACCAACGATCATTGGTCACACTATACCGAAGATGCCGCCAGTCATTATGGCGTTGACCCGAAACTCGTCAGCGCCATTATTAGTGTCGAATCAGGTGGAAATCCAAAAGTCGTCAGTCACTCTAACGCTATTGGACTAATGCAAATCAAAGCCTCAACAGCCGGTCGCGCCGTATATCAAGCGACAGGACGTCGCGGACAACCGAGTGGGCATGAGCTGAAGGATCCGGCTAAAAATATCCAGATAGGCACCGCGTATTTAAAACTCCTGCAAGAAAATGAACTATCGGGTATCAAAAATCCGGTAACGCTGCGTTATGCGACAATCGTCTCTTATGCGAATGGCGCAGGGGCCTTAATGCGCATATTTTCATCAAGTCGTGAGCGGGCTATCGCTAAAATCAATCATATGACGCCGGAACAATTTATTAGTTTTGTGCAGCGCGAGCACCCAGCAGCCCAAGCCCCACGCTATCTGCGTAAGGTGACTGAGGCTTACCAAGACAGTTAACATCATAAATAATAAAGTTTTTATTAATATTTATTCGCCACTCTGAAAATTATTGCCTATAATCTTCAAGACAGTGTTTAGAAATATTCATTAATCACTTTGTGAATGTATAAATCGATGTTTGTCAGATAAGGAGCAGTAAATGGGTATTCTTTCGTGGATTATCTTTGGTCTGATCGCAGGGATCCTTGCGAAATGGATTATGCCAGGTAAAGATGGTGGCGGTTTCATCGTAACCATTATTCTGGGGATTGTTGGTGCGGTCGTAGGCGGCTGGATCAGTACTTTCTTCGGTCATGGTCGTGTTGACGGCTTCAACTTCGGCAGCTTTGTGGTCGCTGTAATCGGTGCAATCGTTGTACTGTGGATCTACCGCAAAGTCAGAAGCTAAATTCTGACGAATCGAAAAGGCCATCTCATTGAGATGGCCTTTTTTTTACCCTATTTTTGATGAATCGATGCAGCGATGGGCCACCATGCTACAATCGCCCGATTATTTCGTTACTAATAGGCTACTCATATGAATGAATTTTCCGTACTTTGCCGCATTCTCGGCACGTTATTTTACCGCAACCCTAACGATCCTGCGCTGCAGCCGCTGTGGGAGCTATTTAAAGAGGGTAAACTCAATCAAAACTGGCCACTCGAACAAGATGATTTATTGGCACAACTGCAACGTCACTACGACCGTGATGAGCTGAGTCGCGATTATCAGCAGCTGTTTGGCGATGAATCCCCTTCTGTCACACCTTTCGGGCATCAATGGCCACAAGGCCCCGCAGAATCCGAGGTTAAAAACTTTTTAACCACTCGTGGCATGCCACTTTCGACGACCGCTGCCGATCACTTTGGCCTATTACTCATTGCCGCTTCTTGGCTTGAGGACCATGCCGCCGCGGATGAAAATCAAGCGATCACCGCGTTGTTTGATGAGTTTTTACTCCCGTGGTGTGGTGCATTCCTGGGTAAAGTTGAAGCGCATGCGCAGACGGGCTTCTATCGTGCGTTAGCTATGACCACGCGTGGAGCGTTACAAACGATGGCAGATGAGTTATTCGCTGGCGAGGAGTACGACGAAGATGAAGAGGCTTAGATGAACCCAACTTCTGCATTACTGGATGAGTTAACGGGCTTACGTCGCCACCTTCACCAGCATCCTGAGGCGGCATTCGAAGAAGTGGCCACTGCAGCGGCCGTCGAGCGCTATCTACGGCAGTGTAATATGGATGAAATCCACACCGGTATTGGTAAAACGGGGATCGTCGCGCTAATTAAAGGTAATCGACCGGGTAAAATGATTGCCTTACGTGCGGATATGGATGCCTTGCCGATGCAAGAAGGGCGTGATGCCTCGCAAGTTGAGTATTGCTCTACCGTAGCAGGCAGATTCCATGGCTGTGGTCACGACGGACACACGGTGATGTTACTCGGTGCGGCCAAACTACTCGGTCAGCACCGTGACTTCGCAGGCACCTTAGTGTTTATCTTTCAATGCGCAGAGGAAAACTTACTCGGTGCACCGGCGATGCTCAATGACGGGTTGCATCAGCGGTTTGCGTTCGAGGAAATTTATGGGCTGCACAATATGCCTGGCCGACCACGCGGCATCATCGAAGTTAATCAAGCTGCGACGTTAACGGCGAGTGATATTTTTACTCTAACGCTGCGGGGTAAGGGAGGACATGGTGCCGTTCCAGAGCGCTGTATTGATCCCATCGTGATGGCGTCGAGGCTTATTAATGACTACCAAACGATCATTAGTCGCTCGATTAGCCCCTTACAGACCGCGACAATCAGCTTCGGTTCTATTCACGGAGGGAGCTCGCATAATATCATTCCTGATCAGGTCGTCTTAACGGGCACCGTGAGGACGTATGACGCGCAAGTCAGGGTCGAGGTTAAACAGCGGATGCAGCAACTGCTCGATAGCGTTACACAAGGCTTTGGCGGTAGTGGTGAGATTACGTATATCGCTGGCTGTCCAGCCGTAGTGAACGACACGGCGCTCGCCAGTACTCTAGTAGAGTCCTTACAACAGTGGCGCGGTACCGATGCCTGTTATCTGGCGAACAGTCCGGTAGGCCCCTCTGAGGATTTTTCTTTCTACTTAGACTATGCGCCTGGCGTGTACGGCTTTCTCGGTATCGGCGACAGGCCGATGTGTCATCATCCCGATTACGATTTCGATGATGCCGTCATTGGCCAAGGTATCGATTGGTGGCTGAATATCGCGCACGCGCGTGCGGGCTATCGACGATAAGCTATCACGTTTTATCAGACCAGTTACGCTGGCACCGGTACACCCACGCGGGTGGCACGTTTTTGAGTACGCGCTGTCTCTCCCAAATAAAATACCGTGATAACTCCGGTTGGGTGAGAGAAGTGTACTGAAACTGGATAAACACTCCGCCCGGTGCCAGCGTTTCGTGAACCTTTTCTAAAATAGCATGGCGGGTTTGAGCGGGCAGTGAAAGCAGCGGTAATCCAGAAAAAATCACATCGTAATGGCCGGTGAGATGTTCGGCAGAATGCGAGTGGATCGCCATCCGCCCATCTTGAATCTGCCTAAGCTTTTTAACGAGAGGTGGGCTAATCTCAAACACATCGAGCGTAGCTTGGGGAGAGAGGTGCTGCAACAAAACGCGAGTAAGCACGCCATCTCCGGCTCCGAGTTCTGCGGCACGACTTACTCTTTGCCAATCAGCCCCTTGAGCCATGGTCTCGCAGAGTATTAGAGATGAGGGGGTTATGCTGCCGATTGCACGCGGATTCTTTATGAATTGTTGAACAAATCCGGCTTTCGAACGGAACATGTTTATGGCTGATGCCAGCATTGTTAACCTCCTGTTAGACCTCAATGACTACTTAGTCTTCAGTGTAGAGCGAAAGTGCCACATTAGAACCTTTTTTTTACGGTTTATAAGAATAGTCTGTCAGTAAAAAGAGTAAATTATTCTTACCAATCTCACAAAATAACCTCTTACCCTGTGACAGGGTCCCTTTTTTGTGTCTAATTTAACACATATTTAACATCGTCATGGGGGCACTATGCGCTATGCGTCACCGAAGGAACAGGGCTCGTTAATTAGCCTGAAAGACCGTTATCATAACTATATCGGTGGGCAGTTTATTCCACCGAGAGCGGGGCAATATTTTAAAAATAGCTCACCAATCGATAATTCGTTGATCGGCGAATTTCCGCGTTCACAGGCCGAAGATATCGATGATGCGGTCAGTGCCGCGGCCCAAGCCTTCGTTGGTTGGAGTAAGGTGTCGGTGCAACAGCGTGCTGATGTCTTATTGAAAATTGCGGATCGTTTAGAGCAAGCGGTTGAGCGATTTGCGGTGAATGAGAGCTGGGATAATGGTAAGCCGGTACGCGAGACCCTCGCCGCCGATGTTCCCTTGGCCGTGGATCATTTCCGCTACTTTGCAGGATGCCTCAGAGCACAAGAGGGAAGCTGTGCAGAGATTGATGAGACAACGGTTAGCTATCATTTTCACGAACCGCTGGGCGTTGTAGGCCAGATAATCCCATGGAATTTCCCCTTATTGATGGCTGCGTGGAAACTCGCTCCCGCACTGGCGGCAGGAAATTGCGTTGTACTGAAGCCTGCTGAGCAGACTCCGCTATCGATCACACTGTTTGCAGAGTTAGTGGGCGATCTTCTGCCCAAGGGCGTACTCAATATCGTTCACGGATTTGGGCGAGAGGCAGGAGAAGCGTTAGCCGGCCACACAGGGATCGCCAAAATTGCCTTCACCGGCTCGACGGCCACTGGGCGCCATATTCTCGAATTAGCGGCAAAAAACATTATCCCCTCTACGGTTGAATTAGGCGGTAAATCGCCGAATATCTTCTTCGAAGATATCATGGATGCCGAGGAGAGTTTTATTGAGAAGGCAGCAGAAGGACTGGTCCTTGGCTTCCTCAATCAGGGGGAGATTTGTACTTGCCCATCGCGTGCTTTAGTACAAGCCTCTATTTTTGATAAGTTTATGGCGGTGGTGATGAAGCGTATGCAAAGCATTAAACGCGGCCATCCATTGGATACTGAGACTATGGTGGGGGCGCAAGCCTCGCAGCAACAGTTCGAGAAGATCCTTTCTTGGCTGGAAATTGCCAAACAAGAGGGCGCGCAGGTGCTTACCGGTGGACAGGTTGAGACGCTACCTGGAGAATTAGGGGCAGGCTTCTATATTCAGCCAACCTTGCTGAAAGGCAATAACCGCATGCAGGTATTCCAAGAAGAAATTTTTGGCCCGGTGATTGGCATAACGACTTTTAAAGACGAGGCGGAAGCCATCGCAATCGCTAACGATACCATTTACGGGTTAGGGGCGGGCGTTTGGACGCGTGATACGCATCGTGCTTATCGCGTCGGGCGTGCGGTACAAGCGGGCAGGGTGTGGACCAATTGCTACCATCTCTACCCGGCCCATGCCGCCTTTGGAGGCTATAAGCAGTCTGGTATCGGTCGCGAGACCCATAAGATGATGTTAGATCACTATCAGCAAACGAAAAATCTACTTGTCAGCTATGGGATTGAACCCTTAGGGCTGTTTTAAGAAAAAAGGGCGGTGAAGGATTAACCGCCCAGATACGTCATTAATGGAAGAACATCACCGAGACACAGAGAATACCGACGATCAACGTCAATAAGTTTCCAATACTGCGATAAGGCTTTAATTCCGCAATTAACCATGTCGAAAGCGTTGGCATGATAAACAGGATCATCGCGATAAGTGGGCCGCTAATCGCGTAGATCATCGATAAAGCATTAGGATTAATGCTACATACGCCAAACGTAATCAACGACACAATACATATCGATACTGCGCGGTTAAAGCGATGACTGCGCGTCACACCGATCTGCTTTAGGGTCGTACGCGTCAACTCTGTCGCGCCTTCTATGACACCAAAATAGGTCCCGAGAAACGATTTTGACATCGCGACGATGGCGACCACAATTCCCGACACTGCAAGCCAAGCCGGGGAGTTAGGCTCCATCGAAAGCGCAGAGAGAATGGTCAAACCTTTATCCTTCGCTTCATGAATATAGGCATTCGGAATCGATAGATAGCAACTGAACACAAAGAAGAGCACGCTGATGCTGATCACCAAGTAGGACCAACGCATGATGCGTTTGCAACTCGACATTGCCTTATCGCCCTGTGACTCGCGCTGTGCCACCGAGAAGGTGGAAATAATCGGCGTATGGCTAAAAGCGAAGACCATCACCGGCAACGATAGCCAGATCTGGTGCAGACTTGCGGTCGAAAATTCGCCGTTTAGCGATAACAACTCTGGGTGCCAATCTTTTATCATGTAGCAAGAGAGAAAGAAAAAGTAGGCGAGGATAGGAAAAACCAGAAGGCTCATCACCCTAATAGTCGCTTGCCGTCCCATTAGGAAAATAGCGTTAAGCACCATGACCACTAAGAAACTCAAGCCTATGCGGGCAAGATGCGTCAAGGGGTGATGGACAGAGATTTGCTCGATAAGGGAATTCGTTATCGCGACGGCGTAAATTAAAATAATCACGAAAAAAGCGATAAAATAGAGGAAGGTAATGACATTACCCACACGCTTTCCATAGTAATATTTTACGGCATTAGTGATACCATCACCGGGTTCACGCGCTGGCGCCGCAAGGATAAACTGACTTAAGGCTTTGTGCGGCCAATAAGTGAGTGGCCACGCAACGAGGGCGGTGAGAAACAGGACGAGTGTTCCTGCGGAACCGAGTTGGATGGGAAGAAACAGCGTTCCCGCGCCAACGGCTGTACCGTAGAGGGCAAAACCCCATAGAGTAGCTTCTTTTGACCAAAATCTTGCCATCGATGAATTGATTATCCTGGTTAAATTGAAAAAGGCCGCTAATCTATCACATTAATTTGATTACTGTTAGAACGATTGATGGAGTCACTATGAGTAAGAAAGTATGGGTACTGGGCGATGCGGTTATCGATCTACTACCAGAAAGTGAAGGACGTTTACTTCAATGCCCCGGTGGAGCGCCTGCAAATGTAGCGGTCGGCATCGCCCGGTTAGGCGGTAATAGTGCTTTTATTGGCCGAGTCGGACAGGATCCCTTTGGTAAATTTTTACAAACTACGCTTAAAAAAGAACAAGTCTCTACCGACTATATGCACTTTGATCCAGAACAGCGCACCTCTACCGTAGTAGTCGGGCTGGATGATGACGGCGAGCGTTCTTTCACCTTTATGGTAAAACCAAGTGCAGATCTCTTTCTGGTCAATCAAGACCTTCCTGGATTCCAGGCCGAAGAGTGGTTACATTGCTGCTCCATCGCCTTAAGTCGCGAGCCGAGTCGCGCCACGACGCTTGAAGCCATGGCGCGAATTCGCCGTGCTGGAGGAAAGGTCTGTTTCGACCCTAATATTCGCGAGGATTTCTGGCCTAACGAACAGGTACTGCGCGATACCTTAGCACAGGCGTTGAGCTTGGCTGACGTGATCAAGTTATCCGAGGATGAATTACAGTTTATTAGTGGCAGCCACCAACTGGAGCAGGGGATTACGCGTATCGTCGAGGCCTACCACCCTGAGCTACTCGTCATTACTCGCGGTAAAGAAGGCGTCACCGCCTTCTATCAAGATAAGATGAGCTACCATGAAGCCAAGCCGGTAGTGAGCGTCGATACGACGGGTGCGGGAGACGCGTTCGTCGCAGGTTTACTTTACGGTCTTTCAACCCGTGGCTTCCCACAATCCTCTTCGCAATTAGAGAGCGTGCTCGCTTTAGCGCAGGTATGCGGGGCCTTGGCAACGACAGCAAAAGGGGCGATGACGGCACTGCCTTATTACTCCGAAATAACGAAACAGTTCTAAGCTCGCTTCTTATGGCGTTATTTTGCTGTGTTTAAAACGAAAAACGGTTACCCTATACCCACAAAGTATAGGGTTTTTTGTTTTAAGAAAATGAGGTTTTTTATGCAAGCACTTCCTCCTTGCCCCCACTGCCAATCTACTTTTACCTGGGAAAATGAGGGCACGTTCAATTGTCCAGAATGCGGGCATGAATGGTCGTTAGGGGCGACAAACGACGATGAGCAACTTGTGGTCCGAGATGCAAACGGAAACTTGCTGAGTGACGGCGATTCGGTCACGGTGATCAAAGACTTAAAGGTTAAGGGGAGTTCCACCCCCTTAAAGATCGGCACGAAAGTTATGGGGATCCGCCTAGTTGACGGAGATCATAACATCGATTGTAAAATCGACGGATTCGGGCCGATGAAACTGAAATCAGAGTTTGTGAAGAAGAACGGCTAAGTACTGCTCGATGCAATGCCCGTTACGGGCATTTCATCGTTGCTCACAAGAGTAATTTTTTCTCTGCTAGAGAAGGGAGCGTCCGCCTACCTAGTACTATCCCACCAAATAATAGCATCAGGCTTACGATCGCGGCGATAAGCCAAAATAGCGATTGATAGCCGTAGCGATCCTGTAGCGCGCCGATGGGGAAGGAGATCAGAACAACTCCGATTGAGCTAGCAACTTGGAATCCGACGAGAAAGATGGTCGATGAGAGCCGCTTATCAAAGTAAAGGGAGCTGTATTTGAACACGGCAATGACACACAACGGTACTTCGAGCGCATGAAGCAATTTAACGGCAGAGATAAGGGCAGGGTTAACACTTATCGCGCATGAAAATATTCTTATTGCCATGATCAGCACGCCAAGTAATAACGCATTCTTTGCCCCGATACGATTGACGAACAAGGGGGTTAGCGCCATAAACAGTGCTTCAAGGATCACTTGCGATGCATTGAGGTAACTATAGAGCTCTGCGCCCCGCGATGGAGAGCTAAACAATTGGGTATAAAAAATCGGAAATAGCTGTTGGTCGAAAATGGTATAGAAAGACCAAGTGCCCATCACAAAGCTTACGAATAACCAGAAATGTTTATCCCTGAGTATTGCTATAAAATCTTGGCGAGTAATGACTTTTTGCTGAAGGATTGGCTGCGCTGGCGGGGTAAATCGTGCATTGAGGTAAGCGAAAGCGATCCCTAAAACAGAAACTAGCCAAAAATTAAGGCTGGGATCAATGCTGAATACTATTCCTGCAACAAACGCCCCCAACGCATAGTCCAATGACCCCCACGACCGCGCCGCGCCGTACTCGAAGTGAAAATGACGGCTTATTTTTTCAGAAAAGGTCTCGACCAACCCAAAACCCGCGAGATAACCGATACCGAGAAATAACGCCCCCACTAGCGCACCAGAGTAAAAGTGATTGAGCAACAGAGGTTGGTAGACCCAGGTCATAAACGGCCCGGTAAGGATCAATAATGCACTCACTAGCCACATCAACGTCTTCTTAAGACCTAGCTTGTCTTGGATAACCCCGTAAATCAGCATAAATATGATGCTGGTAGTTTGATTGACGGCGTAAAGAAGTCCCAGTTCGGCGCCAGACAGGCCGATACGTTGTTTAAGCCAGATGGCATACAGCGACCACCATAGCGACCAGCAAATAAAGAACAGAGCGGAGTAGCCCGATGCAATGCGGTAGTACGGATTTCTAAAGGGGATGGAATGCCTCATAAGGATCTCCCAGAGTCGTCGATAACAGATAGTGATACTCTGTTTTATTGTTCTGAGAATACTCTTAACGTCGAAGCTGTAATCTTCATCACATTTAGCGAGAGTTAACGTTAACATTTGTGATTCAGCGCACAAATAATTAAGTTAGAGCCTTTTATTTGTAGCGCGTTAACGTTAACAATACAGAAAAATGTATGCGGGAGACAACGATGAACACCCTCGATCAAGCTCAACAAGCCCTAACGCGACACCTGCCATCTCGCAAAGATCGCTATTACCCCGCTTTCCATCTTGCGCCGCCAGTAGGCTGGATGAATGATCCGAATGGCCTCGTCTATTTTAATCATCGTTATCATGCCTTTTATCAACATCACCCATTTAGTGCCGATTGGGGGCCAATGCATTGGGGACACGCCATCAGCGAGGATATGGTCCACTGGCACCATCAACCTATCGCTCTAGCACCGGATAGTCCCATGGATTGCAACGGCTGTTTTTCCGGTAGTGCTGTGGTGGACAATGACCGCTTAGCATTAATTTATACCGGCCACCGTTGGTTGGCTGAGGTCGGTGATGACAGCCAAATCTTTGAAGTACAGTGCCTGGCAACGAGTGAAGACGGTATCACCTTCACCAAGCAGGGGGTTATTGTCACGCCACCGCCGGGAGTGATGCACTTTCGTGACCCTAAAGTATGGGCTGAGGATGGAAGCTGGTGGATGGTAGTCGGTGCGCGCGATCACCAAGAACGGGGGCAGGTGCTGCTCTATCGTGGTGAATCCCTCACCGCATGGCGCTTTGAGCGAGTACTGGCCGAGGCTAAGCCCGGCGAAGGCTATATGTGGGAATGTCCCGATTTTTTTAAGCTCGGGGAGCATCACTATCTGATGTGTTCACCACAAGGTATTACGACCCAAGGCGACCGATTTGCTAACCTGTTTCAAAGCGGAGTCATGGCGGGACACTGGTCACCGGGTAACGATTTTACCGTCCAGCACGGATTTACTGAACTGGATAATGGGCATGATTTCTATGCCCCGCAAAGCTTAACTGCGGCAGATGGCCGACGCGTGATGATGGCGTGGATGGATATGTGGGAGTCGGTCATGCCGACTAAACAAGAGGGGTGGTGTGGCAGCTTCACGCTACCCCGTGAGCTGTCAGAAGAAGCGGGACGGCTACGTCAGCGACCGCTGCGAGAGCTTCAAGCATTGCGCCAAGAAGAGTGGCGTCTGACAGAGCAGAAAATCTGTGGGGACTATGTTCTGGCTCAGGAAGCGTCGAGCGCAGAACTATTTCTGCAGTGGGGACCGCGCCAAAGCTCTGTCGCCCAATTCGGACTAAAAATAGGTGACGGTGTAACATTGAGTTATCACGTGGTCGAAGGGTACCTGTCACTTAAACGCGATTATCCGGAATTAGGTATTCAAGATAGCCGCCGCGTGCACATTGATCAGACCGCCAAACAGACATGGCAGATCTTTATCGATCGCTCTTCGATCGAGGTCTTTATCAATGATGGCCAGACGGTTCTGAGTAGCCGAATCTATCCTGTCCAGCATGATTATCAGCTGCGACTGTTTAGCGAAGAGGGTGAGCTAGAGGTTGAGACCCTCTCTTTCTGGCCACTGCGGTCGGCGATGGAATGACGAAGTAACAGTGGGCAGTCGACAGGATGCGTACCAGGGCTGTCCCACTGCTCAATAAGGTGACGGGCGGCAAGTTGGCCAATTTCTTTATGCGGCAGCTGTAGCGTTGTGAGGCCGGGCAAGAACAGATGGCCAACCCCTACGAGGTTATCGAACCCCAGTACGGCAATATCGTCGGGAATTTTCAGCCCAAGGGTGAGGAGTTGTTGATAGGCGACGAACGCCGTTCGGTCATTCCCGCAGATAAGCAGGTCGTAAGGGAGCGACCCCGCGCGCATGCTATGTTCGATATATTTCGCCACCGCTAAATAGCCTTCATCACCCGGGGGCATATGAATCTGCATCGCCTGATCCAGCGACTTCCCTGACTCGCGCCAAGCCTGCTCGAAGCCTAAGCGCCGTGCGCTAGGCGCCAGTTCATGCTCGGGTAGCCAGTAACAAAGCGGCCGTTGATAACCTTGCGCGATCACATAACGCGTCGCGTGATATTGGGCGTGGTAGTCGTCCGGAATATAACTGGCGAGATGAGGATCGTCAGAGAGACAATTTGCGAGCACAATCGGTAAAGGCTGTAGCGCCTCGGGCAGTTGGATTTTACGCAAGCCCATCGTGGTATAGATTATCCCATCGGGGCGGTGAGCTAGCACCTCGCGAGCGGCCCGCTGTGTATCTCCCGCTGACGAGATATTAACAATATAGTTTTCCCAGCCAAGCTCTGTGGCCGTCTGTTCGATGGCCAGTAGAAGATCCACCGAAAATGGCGTAGTTGCCGTATCTTCCGCCAGTACTGCGAGCGTTCGCGGCTTGTTAGCTTGCCCGCGCATCTTTTGGGCGGAGAGATCAGGAACATAATGCAAGGTATTGATCGCATGTTCGACGCGTCGACGCGTGTCGTGATTAACGCGCGGAGCATTATTGATGACGCGCGAAACAGTCATCATCGACACGCCAGCCAGCTGTGCGACATCTTTTAGTGAAGCCATGCTACTCCCCTCGTTAGCCAGCCGCTAGTCTAGCAAAAACCGTTAGCGGACACAGTATTTACCCTCGCAACCCGCTAATCTCTGTCGACCAATACAAAGATATCCAAGCAAGATCACAAAACGACAAGGGACAGCTATTTTGTCCATATTTTCGCAAGTTCCTCCTCTGACTCGAGACCCGCGAATGCATTACTGTGAAGACGTTTCCATAACCGCTATAGGCAAAGATTATGAACATCGCTGAAAATAATAAAAAAGGGGCTCAGGACAATCGCCGTATGACCCTGTTTGTTTCACTGGCCGCTGCGGTCGCCGGCCTATTATTTGGATTGGATATTGGGGTCATTGCTGGAGCGCTCCCGTTTATCGCCGACCATTTTACGCTGAGTAATCGGTTACAGGAATGGGTGGTGAGTAGCATGATGCTCGGCGCGGCGATTGGGGCGCTTGGTAATGGCTGGTTATCGTTTCATCTGGGGCGTAAGTACAGCTTGTTAATCGGTGGGGTATTGTTTGCATTAGGATCTATCGGTTCCGCTCTAGCGTCTAATATCGAGCTGTTGTTGGTTGCCCGTGTCTTGCTGGGGATAGCGGTCGGTATCGCCTCTTATACCGCGCCGCTCTACCTTTCGGAGATGGCGAGCGAAAAGGTACGCGGTAAGATGATCAGTATGTACCAACTGATGGTTACCCTCGGTATCGTTTTAGCCTTTCTTTCTGACACGGCGTTCAGCTATTCCGGAAACTGGAGAATGATGCTGGGCGTGCTCGCTTTTCCTGCCGTTGCCTTAATCGCCATGGTGGTGTTCCTGCCCAATAGTCCTCGTTGGTTGGCAGAGAAGGGTAGAGATATTGAGGCAGAAAAAGTACTACGGCTACTGCGCGATAGCTCGGAACAGGCGCGCAATGAGCTGAATGAGATTCGCGAGAGCTTGCGCATTAAACAAGGGGGCTGGCGTTTATTTCTGGCGAACCGCAACGTCCGTCGGGTCGTCTTTCTCGGGATGTTGTTGCAGGCCATGCAGCAGTTCACCGGGATGAATATCATTATGTATTATGCACCGCGTATCTTTAAAATGGCAGGTTTCACGACCACTGAGCAGCAGATGATCGCGACGTTACTTGTCGGCCTAACGTTTATGTTTGCCACCTTTATCGCCATCTTTATGGTCGATAGAGCCGGGCGTAAACCCGCGTTAATCATCGGCTTCTGCGTGATGTCAGTAGGCACCTTCGTGCTCGGTTACTGCTTGAAGCTGTTCGAGCAAGGCCATGCATCGCCGCTGTTGCCGTGGTTATCCGTGGCGATGACCATGATTTGTATTGCCGGATACGCAATGAGTGCCGCACCGGTAGTCTGGATCCTTTGCTCAGAAATCCAGCCGCTAAAATGTCGTGATTTCGGGGTAACCTGCTCAACGACGACGAACTGGGTGGCCAATATGATCATCGGGGCGACTTTCCTCACCCTACTCGATGCTATCGGTGCCGCGGGGACCTTCTGGCTATATACCGTCTTAAATATTGCCTTTATCGCCGTCACCTTCTGGTTAATTCCGGAAACGAAGAACGTCACATTAGAATTTATTGAGCGCCGACTGATGCGTGGAGAAAAACTACGTAATATCGGCGTATAAACCCTAACTGGCCAGGGCGTTAGCGCTGGCCTTCACATCCCTGCCGGCGAAAGCTCTGTCTAAATTCGCTCGGGCTACTGCCAGTACACTTGCGAAACACCCGCGAAAAATAGAGCTGATCATCAAACCCCACGCTACAGCCAATCGATGCGATGGATAGCTGACTGGTACTGAGTAACAGCTTAGCCTGATTAATCCGCTGATCCTCTCGCCACTTCAAGACACTGACCCCAAGATGTTGCCTAAAGAGATGCGATAAACGCGAGGTAGAAAGGCAGACGTGTTCCGCAACATCGCTAATCTCCCATTGATTATCACCAAGATGCTCGTTCATATACTGGCACGCTGCATGAATACGCGGGTCGAGCTGTCGTTGCAACGGATCGGCCACCGCTTGCTGTCGGCGAATGAGTAGTTGCTCGAGTAGATTCATGGCTAGCATCTCCGAGTAGGGGCCGCCGACACTAACCGTGTCGATAATCTGAGAAAATAAACCACTATAGAGTGCTGCCTCTTGTTCATGAGGGCGATGCAGGCCAGTCTCAGCAAGTAATGCTGGCCATTTAAGCCATTCGCTCCAATAGGCGCGCGGACGAAAATAGACCCATTGATGGTGCCAAGATGCAGCCTCGGGATGTCGTCCATAATGGTGAATCGCCTCGGGTGAAAACAATAACAGATCGCCGCTCTGGCACGGGTGCTGAACATTATCGCCTAAGACAAGCCCTTGGCCTTTTACCGTGTGATTAATGATATAGCCTTGCATACCCTCGGGACGATGGATAAAAAAGTCGAGATGCCCCTCTTTTTCAATCGGCGTGAGTCCCGCCACTAGGTGGGTGTTAAAAGAGAAGCCGGGAAGGAGCGGGTCGAGTTGTGGCTCGAGATGCGCCTGGGAAGAGGCTTTTCGGAACATGGCATTGTCCTTATCGTTGATCGCTAACGGGCAGTTTTCCGCGTGTCTCTCCCCATAGTAAGGAGCTTTCATCGTTTAAGACGATTCTTCGTTGCAGAAACCGGACTTCTATCACAGATCAGTAACAGATAGCCTTTTTCTCCATATCCTCAGCATCCCTAGCCTGACCCCTATATCGCTCCCTCCAGTAAGGTGACTCCTAGAGTGATGACGAAGGAGGAGCAGACGATGCCCTTAAGCTTAGGTCTTGATTTTGGTAGTGATTCAGTACGGGCATTGGCGGTCGATTGCCAAAATGGCGCAGAAGTCGCGAGCGGTGTTGCGTATTATCCACGCTGGCAACAGGGGCTTTATTGTCAGCCGGAACATGGACAATTTCGCCATCATCCCCTCGACTACCTCGACGCGCTGCAACAAGCGATAGCGGATACCTTACAGCAGTTAACGGCGGAGCAACGGGCTGGGATTATTAGTATCGGGGTAGACAGCACAGGCTCGACACCTGCACCGATCGATGCACAAGGGCAGATTTTAGCCCTGCGTCCAGAGTTTGCGGATAACCCTAATGCCATGTTCCTTTTGTGGAAGGACCATACGGCAGTCCAAGAGGCTGAAGAAATTACGGCGCAGTGCCGCCTAGCGGGTGCGACTGATTACACCGCCTACACGGGCGGCGTCTACTCGAGCGAGTGGTTCTGGGCGAAGATTATCCATGTTACACGTCATGATCCGCAGGTTGCTCAGCAAGCAGTTTCTTGGGTCGAGCTCTGCGATTGGGTGCCAGCACTCCTTACCGATAAGCTAACGCCAGAACGCTTAGTCCGGGGCCGCTGCAGTGCGGGTCATAAAGCGTTGTGGCATGACGATTGGCAAGGCTTGCCTCCCCAAGCATTTTTCGATGCGATCGAGCCACAGCTTGCACAGCATCTACAATTACCGCTGTTTACGCATACCCATACCGCCGACCATGCCGTCGGTCAGATCAGTCCAGCTTGGGCAGCACGGCTCGGGCTGCCTGAGTCCGTGATCATCAGTGGAGGGGCGTTTGATTGCCATATGGGGGCGGTGGGTGCGGGGGCCGGCCCTCATACTTTAGTAAAAGTTATCGGTACCTCAACTTGTGACATTGTCACGGTCGAGCCGCAGCAGCTTGGGCGTAAAACCATTAAAGGGATTTGTGGCCAAGTCAGCGGTAGTGTCGTACCGGAACTCATCGGGCTGGAAGCCGGCCAATCGGCGTTTGGCGATATTTATGCATGGTTTGAACGTGTCTTACGCTGGCCGCTGCATCAACTGAGCGTGCAACAGCCCGCCTTAGCGCCTGCGCTTAACGATTATCAACAACACCTGCTCCGTGACCTGACCGAGGCCTGGCAGCAAGATCCTAAGCTCGATCATTTACCGATCATCATTGACTGGTTTAATGGTCGGCGCACACCGGTAGCGAATCAACGGCTGAAAGGGGTGATTACCGGCCTGAATCTAGCGACCGATGCACCTGCCTTATTTGGAGGCTTAATTGCGGCTACCGCGTTTGGTGCGCGAGCGATTATGGAGTGCTTTATTCAGCAAGGCGTGGCGATCGATCATGTGATGGCGCTGGGGGGGATCGCCAGAAAGAACCCGGTAATTATGCAGGTATGCTGTAACGTGCTTAATCGCCCCCTAGAGATTATCGCCTCCGACCAATGTTGTGCGCTCGGCGCCGCAATTTTTGGTGCGGTAGCGGCCGGCTATTATCCGGATATTGCCGGTGCACAGGCAGTCATGGCCAGTAAGGTTGAGCGCACGCTCTCACCACAACCCGACTTAGTCAACACTTATCAGCAGCTTTTTCAACGCTATCAACAGTGGGCCGAGTGTGTCGAACCACACTATTGCGCCGCCAATCACCAAGACCCCCTTTAGTAGGAGAATACGATGAAATCTATTTTTGACCACTACGAAGTGTGGTTCGTTATCGGCAGCCAGCATCTCTATGGCGAAGAAACCCTTAAGCAGGTGGTTGCTCAGGGTGAAAAGGTTGTTGCAGCGCTTAATCACTCGGGGACGTTACCTTGCAAACTGGTCGTTAAGCCGTTAGTCACTACGCCCCATGAGGTGACAGCGTTAACGCGTGAGGCGAATTATCGCACGCAGTGCGCGGGGCTTGTCGTGTGGCTCCATACCTTTTCACCGGCCAAAATGTGGATCAACGGTCTAGTCGATCTCCGCAAGCCCTTGCTTCAGCTGCATACCCAATTCAATGCGGCGTTGCCTTGGGGCGAGATCGATATGGACTTTATGAACCTCAATCAGACGGCACACGGTGGTCGCGAATTTGGCTTCATTGGTGCGCGGATGCAGCTTGAGCATCAGGTTATTACCGGTCACTGGCAACAGCCTGCGACACAACGCCGCCTTGCGCAGTGGATGCGCACTGCCGTCGTTAAGCAAGATACTCAATCGCTTAAAGTCGTGCGTTTTGGCGATAATATGCGCGAAGTCGCGGTAACCGAAGGCGATAAGGTCGCCGCCCAAATCCGGTTTGGCTACTCCGTAAACACTTGGGGGGTCGGAGATCTCGTTGCGGTCGTGAATCAGGTGAGCCAGGGTGATATCAATGCTTTAGTCGATGAGTACGAGACGCTCTATCAGCTCACCCCGGTGGCGCAACGTCATGGGGAAAAACGACAGAATGTTATCGATGCCGCACGAATTGAACTGGGGATTAAACAGTTCCTGGAAGATCGCGAGGCCCATGCCTTTACCACCACCTTTGAAGATCTGCATGGTTTGGCGCAACTCCCCGGCTTAGCGGTTCAGAGGCTGATGCAACAAGGCTATGGCTTCGCCGGGGAGGGTGATTGGAAAACCGCCGCGCTGGTACGCATGCTGAAGGTGATGGCCACAGGGTTAGCGGGGGGGACTTCATTTATGGAAGACTATACCTATCACTTCGAAGAGGGTAATGATTTGGTACTCGGGTCGCATATGCTGGAGGTATGTCCAAGCATCGCGACGGCGCAGAAACCTATCTTAGAGGTACAACCGCTAGGCATTGGGGGTAAAGCCGACCCCGCACGCCTTATTTTCTCGACCGCGACCGGCCCCGCTATCAATGTTAGTCTAATCGATATCGGCGACCGCTTCCGTCTACTCGTTAACCAGGTTGATGCGATCGAGACACTTCATGCCCTACCTAAGCTGCCGGTTGCCAATGCACTGTGGCGCGCTCAGCCAGACCTGGCTACCGCCTCTGAGGCGTGGATGATCGCGGGGGGTGCCCACCATACTGTGTTTAGCCAAGCGTTGACCATTGCGGATACGCGCCTGCTCGCAGACCTCTATGGCCTGGAGCTAGCAGTCATTGATCAGCATAGTACCATTGCGAGCTTTCGTGACCAGCTACGCTGGAACGAGGCTTATTTTCGTCTACAACGGTAAACCTGAGAGGAGGTTCTATGCTTGAAGCACTAAAGCAGCAGGTCTTCGCCGCAAACCAGGCACTAGTCGAGCACCATCTCGTCACCTTGACGTGGGGAAATGTAAGCGGGGTGGATGAGTCCCGCCAGTGGCTTGTGATCAAGCCTTCTGGCGTCGATTACCGTGGCATGTCGGCCGACGATATGGTGGTCGTCAACTTAGAAAGTGGTGAGGTGGTGGAAGGGCGCTATCGTCCTTCTTCGGATTTACCGACCCACCGCTACCTCTATCTTACCTATCCACAGCTTGGCGGCATTGTGCACACCCACTCGCGGCATGCCACCATTTGGGCGCAAGCCGGACGCAGCCTACCGGCGTTTGGGACGACTCATGCCGACTACTTCTATGGCGAGGTGCCCTGTACCCGTGCGATTCGTAACGAAGAGATTAACGATCACTATGAGTGGCACACCGGTGTGGTGATCGCGGAAACCCTACGCCAGCACCAGCGTCCCCCCGAGGAGATGCCGGGTATTCTGGTCCATTCTCATGGGCCGTTTACCTGGGGGAAAGATCCCGCGCACGCCCTTGAGGCAGCGATCGTGTTGGAGGAGGTTGCCTATATGGGGATATTTAGCCAGCAGCTGGTGCCTGAATTACCGGCGATGTCGACGGCGCTGCTGGATAAACACTATCTGCGTAAGCATGGCGAGCATGCTTATTACGGTCAATCTCGCGGGTAGCTACTGGCTGAATACGGTGAGTTACTTGAACTTAAGTAATTTTACCGTTTCATCAATATCCACTTCATCTTCGCTAAACGTCAGGGTCTCGCCTTGGAAAGTGGTAATTGCAATCTTACGTAACGTACGCATTGCATCAGGGCTTTGATCGGTCTTCGGTCGGATCGTATTCATCAACATGCCAACACTTAAGATGGTGTTGGCTTTATCGATAGATTGATTCGCCGGAACCTCTTCACTAAATAAGCGATAGTCTTTAATCGCCGTCAGTTTTACCCGCTCTCCCGCGATAAACAGGTATTTGCTTGCTGGGATCACTTTCACCGCATAGGCCGAGAGGCCTTTATTATTGGTGGTGGGCTCGAAGGTTACCGCCGCATCTTTCTTGATCAGATCAGGGTTGCTCACCTTGACCTCGTGAAAATAACGGTTATCACCATTTTCATCTTTGATAAAACCAAAGCCTTTCTCTTTAAACCAAGTGGTGATGGTGCCGTTTAATGCCATGTTGTCCTACCTTATATCTGACTGTCTTAACTGCGCGCAGTGTAATGCATATTGCGGTGAGACTCTATCGCTTAACGCGACGGTGGGGGAAATTAGCCAGCTTATCTGCGTGAGGGCGATAAGGAGCCTGATGGGAGTCAGGCTACACGAGTTCTGCTAACGCAAACCGGCCTCTTTCCGCGACGGAGGGTGACTTATCTGCGGCGAGTAAACGTGCGAGCGCAAAGGCGTTATCGCCGATATGTTCGATTTCCTTAATCAGAATTTCTCCTGCGAGTCGCCGAACCTGTGGCGATCTGTCGTGAGCGGCAGCATCTAAGTGTTGGCTTAGCAAAACGCACTGCGTAAGGTTGCGCACACTAAAAACTGGAACGCGTTTTCTTTTTCCTTGGGATTTATCTACCCATTGCCATGTTGTCCCCTCACACGCAACGAGTTGCGCCTCGAAAATCGCCCGGTAGGCCTTAGCGCGTAAACTGGGCTGCCTAGATTGTAGCGCAAACTCTAGAAGACAGTGGTCGAAAACGCCTGCGCGCGCGGCGTGAGAAAAGATCAGCGCAACCGGGCCTTGGGCGGCAGAAACAAGCCGATTTTTTAATGCTTGAGTCACCGCAGTGATTTGTATGACCTGAATGAAGATCTGTTTCTCAAGCTCGATGAGTCTTCCCCACACGTTCCAGTTGGGGAGGGTAACAAATAGGGCATCGACGACGATTTCAGGATCAGAAACTGCAGCGACGCGTAGTAAGGCTTCGCCGGCCGCATTTCTGACCTGCGGCACCCAATCATTAAGCCGACGCATAAGTAGGGATAGTAAAAAACGGTTTGGTGCTGGCTTGTCTAACAGCATTAAGGCATTTTCGCGCCTAAAGCCATTATTATTCACTATATCTAACCAGCGCAGCGAGCCTACTTGGTGGTGTTTAAAGCGGGCAGAGAGTGCATTAGCCTCATAGAGGCTGCTCTCTAGGCTATGTCGAATCAACCGTTCCCATGCCTTCAAGTGCTTAAGGGGATGTTCGACGTCGCAGTAAGGTAAGGCGTGATATCTGGGCGCAGTCGCTGATATAAGAGGTCGCCGGTCAGCGACGTATCGATAGCAGTGATAACATCTTGGCGTAAATTGTCGCAGAGTGTCATTAATCTATCCTTAGAATGGAAACCTAGTCGGATTTATTTATACCGCGATTTGTGAGGAAAAACCAAGGAGGTCAAGATTTGCACACTTCGATTAAAGGCGAGCATATTGCAAGAGTGTTACTCGATGTACTGACTAAAACGCAGTAGGTACCCATCTGGGTCCTGGAGGAGGAATTCCCGCTGACAGGCGATATGGTTTCCAATATCGTAGTGACTATCTTTGAGCTCTCTGTAGAGCGTGACGTTATTACGCATTACCCGACGATAAATCACGTCTATATCGTCAACGTCGATTTGGAAATTAACACCCCGGCCGAAGGGTTTGATGAGCTCTGCGGTATTCCAAGCATCACTACTATACTGCTCGAGCATCAATTGTGCTTCGCCAAGATTGATATAGGCAAAATCAGGATCGCGACGTCTAACCATGATGCTAAAACCGAGTATTTGGGTATAGAAGTTAAGAGAGACCGAGAAGTCAGTCACTGATAACTCTGGCACCATACGGTTCCAATAAACGTCATTAGATAAAGTCATCGCCCATCCCTCTTTTTAGCATGAACCAATATATCCTATCTAGAGGAGACGTCGTTACTTCTTAATACTTATTTATTGCTGGAATACACAAAAAATAAACCCCCACGCTTAGGGTGGGGGTTATGAGCTATCTTAAGCCATCTGGTGGTCAAGATGTATCGCGTTCTCTAATGTGAGCGAGATCTAAGCAACGCTCATAGAGAGGAGATAGGGATTAGACGTTAAACAAGAAGTTCATAATATCGCCATCTTTAACGATATACTCTTTCCCTTCAGCACGCATCTTGCCAGCTTCTTTCGCGCCTTGCTCGCCTTTATTGGCAACGAAGTCATCGAAACCGATGGTTTGCGCGCGGATAAAGCCTTTTTCGAAATCGGTGTGGATTTTACCCGCGGCCTGTGGTGCCGTCGCGCCGACTGGGATGGTCCAAGCACGAACCTCTTTCACGCCAGCGGTGAAATAAGTCTGTAGGTTAAGTAAACGGTAACCTGCACGGATCACACGGTTTAGGCCCGGTTCTTCGATTCCCAGTTCTGCCATAAACTCATCGCGTTCGTCGTCTTCGAGCTCAGAAATATCAGATTCGACGGCGGCGCAGACTGGCACGACGACGGATCCTTCTTGCTCGGCGATGGCGTAGACTTGGTCTAAGTAAGGATTATTTTCGAAGCCATCTTCATTAACGTTAGCGATATACATCGTCGGCTTAAGCGTCAGGAAGCTTAAGTAGCGGATAGCCGCTTTCTCGTCAGCATCTAGAGCGAGGCTACGTAACATGCCCGCATTTTCTAAATGCGGCAGGCATTTTTCGAGTACCGCGAGTTCGGTTTTCGCATCTTTATCGCCGCCTTTAGCTTTCTTCTGTAGGCGTTGAATTGCGCGCTCGCAGGTATCTAAGTCAGAGAGTGCGAGTTCGGTGTTGATCACATCGATATCGTCAGCCGGGTTAACGGTACCGGAAACGTGGATGATGTTGTCGTTCTCGAAGCAACGCACAACGTGGCCGATCGCTTCAGTCTCACGAATGTTGGTCAGGAACTGGTTACCCAGGCCTTCACCTTTCGACGCGCCTTTAACAAGGCCAGCAATATCGACAAATTCCATCGTCGTGGCGATAGTACGTTGCGGCTTTACGATCTCCGCGAGCTGGTCGAGGCGAGCGTCGGGCATTGGTACAACACCGGTATTGGGCTCGATGGTACAGAACGGAAAGTTAGCCGCTTCGATACCCGCTTTAGTCAGTGCATTAAAAAGAGTGGATTTACCGACATTTGGCAGGCCCACGATACCGCATTTGAATCCCATGCTTAACTACCTTATTACGTTATATGCTAGGCGACAGCGCGCTCAATAGCAGAAAATTTGTCGCATTATACACAGATTTAACGAAGAGGGCAGCGGCCTCAGCTCGCTTTAAAACTGTGTAAACGATTCATCGCACGTAAGCGATCCTCTTTTAGCCACACCTCGGTACAGCGAGCGGCTTCATCCACAGCATCGTCGATCAGTTTCTGTTCTCTGAGAGGGGGTTTACCCAACACGAAACCGGTAACTTTATTACGGTCACCCGGATGACCGATACCGATACGTAAACGATGAAAATCGGCGACATTACCCAGTTTACTAATAATATCTTTCAGCCCGTTGTGGCCGCCGTGACCGCCGCCTTGCTTGAATTTTGCTACGCCGGGAGGGAGATCCATCTCGTCGTGAGCAACGAGGATTTCGTCCGGGTTAATACGGTAAAAATTCGCCATTGCCGCAACGGCTTTACCGCTAAGGTTCATAAAAGTAGAGGGGACGAGTAGACGAATATCTTGTCCGGCAATGGCAAGACGCGCGGTCGCACCAAAGAATTTCGCTTCTTCTTTTAAGGGTTGGCGAAATCGGTCGGCCAGTAAATCGGTATACCAGGCACCAGCGTTATGACGGGTTGCCGCATACTCAGTACCGGGATTCGCTAAGCCAACAATTAATTTAAGGGTACTCACTGAGATAATCCTATGCGCGACAAAAGCATAGTGTACTGCAAGGGGAGAGTTAAGTTCAAAAACATTACCTTATCGCGTCACTCTTATGCCGCACAAAAAGTTAAAAATTCGTAGACTGTGATCTAGGTTAAAGATAATTGTCAGGCTAACGCTTAAACTTTTGTCAATTAATGTAAAAGCCGGACAAGGAGTAAATAATGAAACGCGTGCACACGTCATTATTAGGCAATGGTTTGATGGTAGTAGGGTTAGTATTATCGGTAAGTAGTTTATTAATCGCACTACTGAGTCAGGCAGAAGGATCGATTTTCACCGATAGCTGGGCGACGGGTTCAGTGCTGGGGATCTTTCTCGGGGCATTTTTCTGGCTAATGGGCGCACAACTTAGCGGACGGGAAAAGGTATGTGAGAAATATTATCTTCTACGTTTTCACCAACAGCATCGTCATCATCGCCGTCACTCGTAGGCTGCAAACAAAATGGGCCCTCGGGCCCATTTTACTACCTATTAATGCTCAAACATCGCAGAAATAGACTCTTCATTACTGATACGACGAATGGCTTCAGCCAACATTCCCGACAGGGTCAGAGTTCTTACGTTAGGTAACGCTTGAATTTCTGGTGCCAGAGGAATGGTATCGCAGACTATCACTTCATCGATCACCGAGTTTCGTAGGTTTTCTAATGCATTCCCTGAGAAAATCGGGTGGGTTGCATAGGCGAATACGCGCTTTGCGCCACGTTCTTTCAATGCTTCTGCAGCTTTACACAGCGTTCCACCGGTATCGATCATATCGTCAACCAGAATACAGTCACGCCCCGCAACATCCCCGATGATATGCATCACTTGCGATACGTTCGCCCGTGGGCGGCGTTTATCGATGATGGCCATATCGGTATCATTCAGCAGTTTTGCGATCGCGCGTGCACGAACGACCCCACCGATATCGGGAGACACCACGATAGGGTTCTCCATTTTCTGTTGTAACATATCTTCGAGTAGAATCGGGCTACCGAACACGTTATCGACGGGAACATCGAAGAACCCTTGGATCTGTTCAGCATGCAGGTCAACGGTAAGGACACGGTCAACGCCAACGCTAGACAGGAAGTCAGCAACGACCTTTGCGGTAATCGGTACCCGTGCGGAACGTACACGACGGTCCTGACGAGCATACCCAAAGTAAGGAATGACGGCGGTGATACGGCCGGCTGAGGCACGACGCAGTGCATCAATCATAACGACCAATTCCATTAAGTTGTCATTGGTCGGTGCACAGGTAGATTGGATGATGAATACGTCACCGCCCCGTACGTTTTCGTTGATCTGAACACTGACTTCTCCGTCGCTGAAACGGCTAACTGCGGCGTTTCCTAGAGTCGTGTACAAACGATTGGCAATGCGTTGCGCTAGTTCCGGCGTGGCGTTACCAGCAAAAAGCTTCATATCAGGCACGAGTTAAACCTCAGGCTTTGGGTCCAAAGAATGCCCGGCTAATCGGGCATTCTCACAGGTATAGGTGAGTTACAGCATGCACAGACTCTGGAACAGGTGAGCCTGTTACACGCCGTCAATCACTCCAGCATCTGCCGATGCAGCGGGGAGATATTCGCCCCTTTTGCAACAAAACAGGTCATCCAAGATGGAGTGAGAGTTAGGACTTGACGAGCAGCAGCTTCACTGTCGAATTCAGCAAACACGCAAGCGCCAGTGCCCGTCAGTCTTGACGGAGCGTATTCTAGCAGCCAGTTGAGCAATTCATCAACCTTACGAAAACGTTTTCTTGCGATCGCCTCGCAATCGTTACTCCAAGGAGAATCCATTAGCGCCGTGATATTGCGTACTGCCGTGTCACGGGTAAGATCCGGATCCTTAAAAATAACGGGCGTTGGAATACTTACTCCTGGATGGGCAATAAGATACCACTTTTCTGCAGGGGCGACGGGCGTCAGTTGCTCGCCAATGCCTTCGGCTAGCGCCGCATGGCCATGAATAAAGATCGGTACATCAGCCCCGAGCGTTAACCCAAATTCGGCAAGTTGTTGGGGACTGTAGTCTAGCGACCATAACTGGTTTAACGCGATAAGCGTGGTCGCGGCATTGGACGAACCGCCGCCTAGCCCCCCACCCATGGGGAGTTTCTTATCGATTCCGATAGTCACACCTAGGTTGGCAGCACCTTTGCCATCATCGACGGCATGATGTTTTAACAGGGAGGCCGCACGGAATATCAGGTTCTCTTCACACGCGACATTATCGATAGCGTTCTGTAGCGTAATATGGTTGTTCTGATCCACGGTAAACGTCAGCGCATCTCCGTAATCAATAAATTGGAACAGGGTCTGCAAACAGTGGTAACCATCATCGCGCTGGCCAGTAATATATAAGAATAAATTCAGTTTTCCAGGGGAGGGCCAGTGGTGCATTATTGTGTCTTCCAGCTATCCATACGGAGCTTGATACGTTGACCTTCGGTGGTCAGCTCTACGTTCGCCGGTAAGGCTGGGGAAACCTCGTTATTGTAACTCGTGATGGTCACATGCCAGGTCACGCCTTGCTGCGTATAATCAGCGCTTTGCAGTTGGTAGCGGTCGTTCAGGTTAAAGTGGTCGGCATTGCCGGGAAGGCCTAACATCCATTGGCGAAGGTTATCAAGAGGGATCTGCATACCTGTCAACTTGGTGATCATCGATTGAGCATCGTGGCTCATATACCGTTGACCTTTACTGTCTACCAGTTGCACGGTATTTCCCTGCTGGTCGAGTTGTAACTCAGTGCTGCCGATAGGGCTGGTTAGGAGCAGTCGGTAGCGATCAGCCGCTTGCTGTTGCCAGTTAAAGCGCGCATAGACTTTTTGTTTATCAGAGAGGTAGGCGAAAGCGCCGCGGGTTTCAAAATGCGTTACGCCAGTCACTTGCGCTTGGTGCTGTTTCCACTGAGCCGAATCAGGACTGGTAGAAGGGCCTTTAGGTGTTTGCTGAGAGACGCATGCACTTAACAGCAGAGCAATGGCTGGAATAACGATGCTGGAACGATTTGCAGGGATAACTCGCACGCTTTTCTCCTTGAGAGTGGCCGTCTGTGACGGCGGACTTTAACGATCAATGCTATATTGAGCATAACACATGCCAGAAAAGAATCTTATTACACACTTATCTTTTGTATGGCTTTTCATGACAGGTTGCATCTTGTAGAATGGCCGCACAAAAATGCCTGTAAGGTTTGTAGGGTAAATTAAGCACATTATTATGACGCTGCTAGCACTCGGAATAAATCACAAAACTGCTCCTGTCGCGCTCCGCGAACGGGTGGCGTTTGGCCCTGATATCTTAGATAACGCGTTAGAGAGTCTCTTATCGCAGCCCTCTATTCATAGTGGCGTGGTGCTTTCCACCTGTAATCGTACGGAACTCTACCTGAGTGTCGACGAGCAGCAGGACATCCAGCAGCAGCTGATTAATTGGTTATGTAATTACCATCATCTCGATGAAACCGACGTGCTTAACAGCCTGTATTGGCATCATAATAATGCCGCGGTCAGCCATCTAATGCGGGTCGCAAGTGGCCTCGATTCTCTGGTTCTAGGCGAACCGCAAATACTTGGACAAGTCAAGAAAGCCTACGCAGAATCGCAGCGCGGCCATGTTATCAATGGCGAATTAGAGCGAATGTTTCAAAAAACGTTCTCGGTAGCGAAACGCGTACGTACCGAAACCGACATTGGCAGTAGTGCGGTATCGGTGGCATTTGCGGCCTGTACGCTCGCCCGGCAAATTTTTGAATCACTCAAACAAGTGACGGTTATGCTGGTTGGCGCGGGGGAAACCATTGAGCTGGTCGCCCGCCATTTGCGCGAGCACCAAGTTAAACGTCTAATGATTACTAACCGTACACGCGAGCGAGCTGAACGCTTAGCCGACGAGGTAAATGCCGAAGTCGTCGATTTTGCCTCGTTACCCGAAAAGATCGCCTCGGCCGATATTATTATTTCGTCAACGGCCAGTCCGCTACCCGTTATCGGTAAAGGCATGGTTGAACGGGCGCTGAAGCAGAGGCGTCATCAGCCCATGTTGATTGTTGACATCGCGGTACCGCGTGACGTTGAACCTGAAGTGGGTAAGCTCGACTCGACCTATCTTTATACTGTCGATGACTTACAAACCATTATTCAACACAATATGGCGCAGCGTGAAGCCGCTGCCGTTGAGGCAGAAACTATAGTTGTCGAAGAAAGTGGCGAGTTTATGGCTTGGCTGCGCGCACAAAATGCGGTCGATGTTATCCGAGACTATCGCCATCAAGCGGAAGATATTCGTGAAGAGTTAACGCAACGCGCACTCGCCGCACTGTCGCAAGGACAGGATCCCCAGAAAGTCATGCAAGAAATGGCTCATAAACTCACCAACCGCCTGATCCACTCACCGACTAAATCTCTCCAGCAAGCTGCGCGTGAAGGCGATGCTGAACGTTTACAAATCCTGCGTGATAGCCTCGGCCTAAGTTAGGCCGGGTTGTTTCCCCTTTTGTTATTGGATAAATAATTCATACATGAAATCTTCTATTGTTGCCAAACTTGAAGCCTTACAGGAACGTCATGAAGAAGTTGAAGTAATGCTCGGCGATGCCGGCGTTATTGCTGACCAAGAACGCTTTCGGGCGCTTTCTCGAGAATATGCTCAGCTGACGGATGTCACGCAGTGTTTCCGCCAATGGAGTCAGGTACAAGAAGACATTGAGACCGCCAACGAAATGCTGGCTGATCCAGAAATGCGTGAGATGGCCGCGGAAGAGTTGAAAGAGGCTAAGGCACAGAGCGAAGTCCTCGAACAGTCTTTACAAGTCTTGCTCCTCCCTAAAGATCCCGACGATGAGCGCTCCTGTTTTGTCGAAGTCCGCGCGGGAACGGGTGGCGATGAAGCCGCGCTGTTTGCGGGCGACCTATTTAGAATGTATAGCCGCTACGCCGAGGCGAATCGCTGGCGTGTTGAGATTGTCAGCGCGAATGAGGGCGAACATGGGGGGTACAAAGAGGTTATCGCAAGGATTGAAGGGGCAGGCGTTTACGGCCGCATGAAGTTCGAATCGGGTGGACATCGCGTACAGCGCGTTCCCGAAACTGAATCCCAAGGACGTATTCATACGTCGGCCTGTACCGTCGCCGTGATGCCCGAGATCCCGGAGGCCGAACTGCCCGATATTAATCCGTCAGATCTGAAAATCGATACCTTCCGCTCTTCCGGAGCAGGGGGACAGCACGTCAACACCACTGATTCCGCCATTCGGATCACCCACTTACCGACCGGGATTGTGGTGGAGTGTCAGGACGAACGTTCGCAGCATAAGAATAAGGCTAAAGCGCTCTCTGTACTTGGCGCGAGAATACACGCCGCCGAGATGGCGAAACGTCATGAGGCTGAAGCGTCTACTCGTCGTAACTTGTTAGGCAGCGGTGATCGCTCGGACCGTATTAGAACCTACAATTTCCCGCAAGGGCGTATTACTGATCACCGTATCAACCTGACGATCTATCGGTTAGATGAGACAATGCAGGGTAAACTCGAAAGCCTGATTGAACCCGTCGTTCAAGAATACCAGGCGGACCAGCTTGCGGCCCTAGCAGGCCAAGAGTAATGCAGATCCGTCACTGGCTGCGCGAAGCACAGTCCTTACTGCAGCACAGCGACAGCGCGAAACGTGATGCTGAGATAATCCTCGGTCATGTATTGCAGAAGCCTAGGAGCTGGCTAATTGCTTTTGACGATGTAGCGGTGACGGCTGAACAGCAGGGCGTACTGGCCGAGTTAGTGGCGCGACGTCAACAGGGTGAGCCTATTGCCTACCTTTGTGGCGAACGTGAATTTTGGTCGTTACCCTTGGCAGTTTCACCGGCGACCCTGATCCCACGTCCTGATACTGAAGTTTTGGTGGAGCAGGCGTTAAGCTTGTTGCCTGCCACGCCAGTCAAGGTATTGGATCTCGGGACGGGTACCGGTGCAATTGCGCTAGCGCTCGGAAGTGAGCGGCCTGAGAGTCAGTTTCTCGGGGTTGACCGAATCGACGAGGCTGTGACTTTGGCGCAGCGTAATGCTGATCGTTTGGAGATCGCCAACTGTCGCTTTCAACGTAGCAACTGGTTCGGTGATCTTGCGGCCACTACCTTTCAAATGATTGTCACGAATCCTCCCTATATCGATGCTGACGATCCGCATCTCACTCAAGGCGATGTCAATTTCGAGCCACGCAGCGCGCTTGTCGCTGAGGGGCAGGGACTCGCCGATCTGCGATTGATAATTGAGCAAGCGCCGCAGTGGTTAGCGCCAGGAGGTTGGCTACTGGTTGAGCACGGCTGGCAGCAACACCTGTCGGTGCAAGCGCTTTTTGTCGCAGCGGGATTCGACTCTGTCGCAACGCGATACGATTATGGTAATAATCCACGCGTGACTTATGGTAAATTCTCTCACATATCGAACTCGTTATTGTGAACTATGAATTATTTCAAAAATCTTTTTCGAAAAAGTAGAGCATTTTGCCTCTCTGCTTTTCTGCCCACAGGGAGAAAACTATGGCTCCCATAGATACACAGCGTTCGTTGTCTGAAGCGATGATTGCTCTAACAGTGCAAGTCCGCGAAGACTTTTCAGAATCATGGGTACGTGATCAACTCGCCTCGTTGCTGGTTGAAGCAAAAAGCTATATAGCCTGCGAATCTAATCCCGATATGAGACTGGAGCGTTTACTGGAGCTCTTCTTTAAAAAGTGGGGATTCGCCAGTATCGGTGGGGTATATCGTCTTTCCGAGGCGCTTTGGCTAGACAATGTTCTCAAACATCGCCGCGGGAGTGCGGTCTCACTGGGTGCCATTTTACTTTATCTCAGTGAACATCTCGATCTGCCTCTTTTTCCGGTCATCTTTCCCACCCAGCTTATTCTGCGTGCCGACTGGGTCGATGGTGAGATGTGGCTGATCAATCCTTTTAACGGCGATACACTCGACGAGCATACCCTGGACGTTTGGGTAAAGGGTACCATCGGGCCTACCTCGGGGATCGACGATGTCGATTTAGAGCCGGCTAGCCCTGAAGAGGTTATCCGTAAACTTCTCGAAACGCTCAAGGTTTCGTTAATGGAAGAGAACCAGATGGAGTTGGCGTTACAAATCAGCAAAGTACTCGTCGCGCTCGACCCCGATGATCCTTATGAAATCCGCGACCGTGGTCTTATTTATGCCCAACTGGAATGCGAGCACATTGCGCTGACTGACCTGGCGTATTTTGTCGAGCAGTGCCCGGAAGATCCGGTCAGTGAGATGATCAAAATACAGATGCACACGATTGAATATAAATCGTTCACTTTGCACTAGTGAACCTTATTAACAGCTAATTTAAAGGATAAGAGTATGGTCGAAAAAGTGGTAGCTATCGGTGATATCCGCGTGGCGAATGATCTACCTTTCGTATTATTTGGTGGTATGAACGTTCTGGAATCGCGTGACCTCGCCATGCAAATTTGCGAGCACTATGTCACCGTCACTGAAAAGTTAGGCATTCCATACGTTTTTAAGGCGTCTTTTGATAAAGCCAACCGCTCATCCATCAATTCTTACCGTGGACCGGGTTTAGAGGAAGGGATGAAAATCTTCCAAGAGCTGAAGGCGACCTTCGGTGTGAAAATCATCACTGATGTTCACGAAGCAAGTCAAGCGCAGCCCGTTTCTGAAGTGGTAGACGTTATACAATTACCGGCATTTCTCGCTCGTCAGACCGACTTGGTAGAGGCGATGGCGAAAACTGGCGCAGTCATCAACGTTAAGAAACCACAATTTGTTAGCCCAGGACAAATGGGTAATATCGTCGATAAATTTGCTGAGGGCGGTAATGACAAGGTAATCCTTTGTGATCGCGGCAGTAATTTCGGTTACGATAATCTAGTTGTCGATATGCTCGGATTTAATGTGATGAAAAAGGTGACGAATAACTCCCCCGTTATCTTCGATGTGACACATGCGCTGCAGACTCGCGATCCGTTTGGTGCAGCTTCTGGCGGCCGCCGTGCCCAGGTTGCAGAACTTGCCCGTGCCGGTATGGCAGTAGGGATTGCGGGGTTATTTATCGAAGCGCACCCACATCCTGCTCAAGCACGATGCGACGGGCCGTCTGCCTTACCACTAGATAAGTTAGAACCGTTTTTAGTACAGATGAAGGCGATTGATGACTTAGTGAAGTCTTTCCCAGCCTTAGACACCAGTAACTAATAAAAAAGGGCCTGAAGAGGCCCTTTTTTATTTAACTATATTCCCTTCAAACGCGTCGAGAGAGCTCACTTCTTGCTGGACAGATCAAAGCATGACCGTCATTAAATAGGCGACAAACAGTACTAAGTGCGCTACGCCATTGAGGACGTTGGTTCTCCCCGTTGAGAACGATATCTGGCTGAGGATTAATACGCTCGCCAAAACGACCATCTGTGGGGCATCCAGTCCAAAATGCAGTTCACTACCAGTCAGCGTCGCAAGGATGGTAATCACGGGTACCGTCAACGAGATTGTCGCGATCACTGAGCCAAAAAATAGGTTCATGGCACGCTGCACCTGATTCGCCAGGACCGCTTTAATTGCCCCCAAGCCTTCAGGCGAGAGGATCAGTAAGGCGATTAGGAAGCCAGTAAATTGTTGTGGGGCATGGAGAGCGTGAAGTAAGTTTTCCAAAACCGGAGCATTAAGTTTTGTCACGCTAATAACGGCGATAAGATGAATCACCAGCCAGACACTGTGCCAGCCGCTGCTATGTGCGGAAGGTTTGCCATGGTGGGGGTTACCATCGTCACTATCGTCTTCGTGTTCGTACACGAACAGACTTTGATGGGTTTTAGTCTGTATTAACAAGAAGACCCCATACATGACTGCGGATAGGGCAGCGATAAGGAGAGCCTGACCGGTAGTAAAGTTTCCGCCAGGGAGTGCATTTGGAAAAATCAATACGAGTACTGCGAGAGGAAAGATTGCGATCAGATACTGTTTTACACCCGCCAGATTGACATATTGTGTAGCAAATTTGCCTCCCCCTAGTAGCAAAGCAAAACCCACTAAGCCCCCGATCACAATCATGATAATGGAATAGAGCGTGTCACGCATTAAGGTCGGCTCTGCACCGCCGGTGGCCATTAGCGCTGAGATTAAGCTTACTTCTAAGATAACGACGGAGAGAGTAAGAACCAGTGAGCCATAGGGCTCTCCCAAGCGATGGGCCAGCACATCTGCGTGGCGAACGACACTGAAGGCACTAGATAAGATAGCAACGAGTGCGATGATGTTCATGCCGGTGGTCAATAATAGCCCCTCCGGTTGTCCAAATCCTATTAACAAACCGATGGCGAGAATAGGTAGCGCTAGGCTAAATTCCTTATGACGAGTCTTTTCGGTAGCTGGCATCAGATCTCCTTATGATGTGGGCGGCTTTACACTTTACCCATAAGTATTTCTACTAAGGGTTAACCTTAACTATAGCAAATAATTAATGCTGATCACTTTGTTTTACTTTGCTTTACTCTCCAGTTTAATACCAAAAAGTGAAATTTTTAATCACAACAACATGATTATAAAGGATAAAATTAATATTTTTTAGCACATATCTGTGTTTTTGTTACCTCATTTTAAATTGATAACCTACAGTTATACGGGGTTAAGAGTGAATTAAGTTCCAGTGTGCCAATAATCCCCTTTAGGTCGTTTAATGAACAAGTTTCTTTTTCATTACGAAACGATTATTTGCTGAAATTTAACATTATAGGCTTTCCACCTTAAGGTGACTTTGTCATGATAGTCGAGTAATGATTAACCACTGGGAGTTTTTGTGTTAACCCGAGAGTTCTTGAAAAACGCTGATTGCCAATCGTCGTTTGGACCGATAGAGGAATGCTTAGTGCTATCGGCTGAGCAACGAGCGGCTTCACTGCAAGATTTTCTTGCCCGTAAACCGAGTTCAGGGCCGTTATGGATTTTCGGTTATGGATCGTTGATGTGGAACCCGTTATTAGACTACGATCAAGTGGAAACTGCCTACTTAGCGGGCTGGTCGAGAGACTTCTGTCTCACATTAGTGGCGGGAAGAGGGACCTCGGCTAACCCCGGTCGTATGCTGGCGCTGGTGGAAGGCGGTCATACAGTAGGGCGTGCTTTTAAACTGAGCTGCGATAGTTGGGAGGCTGAGCTGGCTCTACTCTGGAAGAGAGAGATGATAACGGGCTGTTATCGACCACTGTGGCAAACCTTGACCTTGGAAAGTGGGCGAACTGTCGATGCACTAGTCTTCGTTGCGAATACTGAGCATACGCTATTTTGCCCGAATGAGTGCCTTACCCATAAAGCGAAGGTTATTACAGCAGCTAAGGGCCCCCTAGGTAAAAACCTCTCTTATTTCGAAGAGATGATGGCGACGTTACAACGCTTCGGGATCGTGGAGCCCAGCATGATCGCCCTAACCGAGCAACTCGTAAAGTTATCTCGCGAATAGAGAAGCAAAACTTCGGAATACGACGATATTGTGATACACATCTCAACTTATATACTTAAGGAGCTGATCGAGGAGCGATAGCCAAAGAGGGGATACTTATATTGTTAGATTCAAAGCGTAATTTTACATCTTTAATCACGGTAGTTGCCGTGCTTTCTCCGTCACTGGTGGTGCTCAATGCAAAGGGTAGCATGCTTCATCCTGATGCGTCGAGTTCCTCTTACGCCAGTACTCTCCCCGATTTGGGATCTGCACAATCGTCAGGTAACCCGGTCGATCAGCGACTCACTGATATCGCGACGAGCTTAGGTAAGTCATTACAGAGCACCGATGACACGACAAGTATTGGCCGCAGTGCGAGTGAGTGGGCGTTCAATCGCGTGCGCGATAAACTCACTGAGAAAGTCGATAATACTGGCGAGCATCTTCTTTCCCCCCTAGGTCAGGCTAATTTAAACCTAAATGTGGATATGGAGGGCAAATTTACCGGTTCGACAGGCTCGCTATTTACTCCGCTACTCGATAATGGTCATCGCCTCACTTTCAGCCAACTCTCCGTTAACGAGAGCACGCTAGGAACGGTCGGGAGCGCAGGGGTGGGGCAGCGCTTTTCTAACGACTGCTGGCTATTTGGTTATAACGCCTTTTTGGACCACCTCTTTACCAATGATCAGCAACGCGGCTCGGTAGGTACCGAACTGTGGAGCCATTTTTTGCGCTTCTCAGCCAATTACTATACGCCGCTCTCCGGTTGGCGTAATACGACGGCGAATCAAGCGCAGCGTATGGCTCGCGGTTATGATATTACTAGCCAAGGTTATTTACCCTTCTATCAACAACTGGGTGTCACGCTTTCTTGGCAACAATATCTTGGCGATGGGATCGATATTTTCAATGACGGTAATTACTATAACAACCCCCGTAGCATGTCGGTAGGGGTTACCTATACGCCAGTCCCATTGGTGACGGTATCGGCTTCACATAAAGAAGGTTCAGGCGGAGAGAGCCAAGACGTATTTGGACTCAACCTTAACTATCATTTTGGCCAGTCTCTCGCTCAACAGTTATCGCCTTATGCGGTGGCTGATGCCCGCTCATTATTTGGCAGTCGTTATGATGTCGTCACGCGTAATAATTTACCGGTAATGAGCTACCGTAAACGCCAACGTTTTACTGTTTACCTGGCAACACCGCCATGGCAATTAAATGCCGGTGATTCGATTAACCTTGTGATACAGGCCACGCCTAATAAGGCAATTAAACAGGTGGTCTGGCAAGGTGATACGCGAGAACTTAGTTTAACGCCACCGAGTAATCCCCAACAATTGACGGGGTGGACGATTATACTACCACCTTGGAACGATACGCCTGGCGCGAAAAATGAGTACCATCTAGCGGTAACCGTCGATAATGGGAATCAACGGGTGACCTCTAATACTATTACGCTGAAATCAGAGCCGCCAGCACAGCAACCTGACTATTTTAATCAGGGGGAGGGGTAAGGTAATTTACACGATCATTACAGAATAACGTCGTGGTCTTAGCAGTGATTGCAAAAACGAACGAGATGATAGGGATTTATTTTCAAGGGTTTACTGTACTGCGCGTTGCTTGACATTGGATCATTTACTCTTGTTTTCGTGTTCACGACATACTCGTGGTTGTATAAGTTAAGGAAACTAAAATGCGTAAAGTCACTTCATTACTCCTTGCGAGCTCGTTACTGATGGGTTCCGCGTCAATGGTTTATGCCGAGACGGCACCGTTAAGCACTACGCCAACCGAGCACCCGGCTATGCAAAAGCGTCCTCATGGTGGCCCAGAAATGATGTTGATGAAAGGGATCGTATTAACGGATGCCCAGAAACAGCAGATCCATTCGATTTTAGAAGCGGGGCGTAAAACGATGACTCCTCCTTCTAAAGCTGATCGCCAAGCGGCCTTCGACCTTATCACCGCTGAGCAGTTTGATTCGGCGAAGGCGCAATCGTTAGCCGATAACCGCGCAGCGCTGGATAAGCAGCGTATGGTAAATCGCTTACAAACGGATAATAAGATTTATAATTTATTAACCGCTGACCAGAAAAAACAGTATCAAACAAATTATGAAAAAATGAAGAGCGCGAGACACCCTGCACCTGATGCAGCGGCTAAGTAAGACGTCATAGAGGCTGCGGAGTTAATCTGCGCAGCCTTATTTTTTATTGCCAAAAATCGTCAAAAACGGTGATAGGCGGGCGACGCTTATGTTCCGTTTTCAGGTACCAGCCCTCGATAATATCAGCGCGTTCTGCGGCAATTTTCTCTCCCTCTAAATAAGCATCAATATCCGCGTAGGTGACGCCTAGTGCGACTTCGTCTTGTAAGCCTGGCCGGTCATCTTCTAAATCGGCAGTGGGTTGCTTCAAGTAGAGATGCTCTGGACAGCCTAAAGACGCGAGGATTTGTTTACCTTGTCGTTTATTCAGGCGGAATAATGGATTAATATCGCTGCCGCCATCACCGTATTTAGTAAAGAACCCTGTCACCGCTTCGGCAGCATGGTCGGTACCCACCACGACGCCTTTCGACATCCCAGCAATACTATATTGCGCCTTCATTCGCTCGCGAGCCTTCTCATTACCGCGCACGAAATCGGTAAGACTGATTCCGGCATCCCGTAACGCGCGCTCACTTGCTAAGATAGCCTCTTTGATATTTACGACCAATGTCTTATCGGGTTGGATAAAGGCGAGGGCATCCTGACAATCTTGCTCATCGGCCTGAGTCCCATAGGGGAGACGCACCGCAATAAACTGGTAATCATTATCGCCGGATTCTTCGCGCAGTTCATTGATGGCGAATTGGCAGATCTTACCGGTGAGTGTTGAATCTTGTCCGCCACTAATCCCTAACACTAAGGATTTTAGGCCGGGATACCGTTTCAAATAATTCTTTAGAAAATCAACACTACGTCTAACTTCCTCTTCGGGATTAATACTCGGTTTGACCCCTAAGGCTTCAATGATTTCTTGCTGTAAAGACATGGCAAAACCTCTGTGTAAGCGAGTGAGAGTTCTGACGCCCTTCGCGATGAGGGGCGCCGGAAAATTAGTGTTGTTTGGCGTTAGTCACCGGCTTTTTTGCCACAAAGAGAAACATGACAATCGCCAGCATAAAGCAACCAAAAATGGTAGCGCCCATTGCCAGTGCTGAAGAACCGCCGAGTCCAGTGATCGGTATCGCAATCGAGCCCAAGGTAAACATCGTGACACCGATTACTGCGGAGGCGCTTCCAGCGCGATGCGCTTGACTCTGCATTGCGAGCGACGAGGCGGTAGTAGAAATAATGGCATTACTAGCAATACTAAAGAATAGCGCAACTAAAAACGTCGTTAAGCTTGCATGTAAAAGTCCGCTGATCAGTAAACAGCTGGACGCGATAAATGCGATAACAAGGCCACAGCGTAAAATGGCATATTCACCAAATTTAGGGCAGAGGCGCGAGCTAATCTGTGAGGCGAGAATCAAGCCAACGCCGTTTAATGCGAAACAAAAGCTAAAGCTCTGGGGTGAGAGGCCATAGGTTTCCTGAAGCACAAAAGGGGAAGCGCCGATGTAAGCAAACATGCCGGACATCATAAAGCCTTGTGTCAGACAGAATCCCATAAATGGACGATGGCGAACGACGTCGATTAAGAGTTTCCACGCCGTAAAGACAGAGCCTTGGCTCCGTTTTTCAGGGACTAGACTTTCTTCGATTTTGGTTTTAGCAAGAATGATGAGTACGACGGTGATGCCCGCGAGGACGATAAAAATCCCACGCCAACTCATATAGCTCGTAAGTAGCCCGCCAATAATCGGCGCGAGGATCGGCGCGAGGCCATTGACCAACATAAGCATTGCGAAGAACCGCGTTAATTCATGACCGCTAAATCGGTCACGGGCAACGGCTCGTGATAATACCGCGCCGCCAGCTCCGCCGAGCCCTTGGAATAATCTCGCCGTCAATAGCTGTGGCAGAGTGTGTGCAAAGGCACAGGCGATGGAGGCGAGGAAGAGAATACATAACGAGATCAGTAAGGGTTTGTTTCGTCCATACTTATCACTAAGTGGACCGAAAAGAAGCTGACCCAACCCTAAGCCTAAGAGTCCTGCGGTAAGGCTAAGCTGCGCACTCGCGGTAGGTACCGCTAGATCGTTGGCCAATTGCGGCAGTGCCGGTAAATATAAGTCGATACAGAGCGGCCCCAGGCCGGCCATTAAACCAAGGGGGATGGCAAGCGCCATTCGGGGAGTATGAGTTATTGACATGGATCCTCAATCATAAGATTTGCTAACAAAGCGCCGTCAGAGCACTGTAGAGAAGAGGATAACGGCTTAGCCCGTAAAGATCTATGTTAACTATTTGTTTTGCTGGAAATCTATGTCTACACTTATTAGTGACTAATTTATTACGAATGATTCTAACTGAATGATTGATACTTGCAGAGGGACTTTATGAAGAAATTAACGGGTATGATTGTAAGCGGCTTGGCATTAGCGGTACTGAGCGGATGTACAACCTACCGTCAGGCAGAGAGCTACGTGACTCAACCGGTAGTTAAAAATGTTAAGAAAGGAATGACTCGTCAGCAAGTGCACCAAATCGCGGGCACACCGTCAACGGACATCACCATGGTGCATGCTCGTGGAACTTGCGAAACCTACGTTATCGGTAAAGGTACAGACAATAAGCCTGTAACCTATTTCGTGAGTTATAGCGGCAGTGATCGTGTCATGAACTATGGCTTCCAAAGCTGCCAAGAATACGATACTGATCCCCAAGTTGCCCAACAATAATATCGAATAGCTTGCGCCTTAGCAGGCTTACTAGAAGGGGTTCATAGTCCTTGTGAATCCTTTCTTTTCGACACAATACCTCCTATCTGCAAACCCTCTATATTGCTAGGAATAATTGACTCAAGCAGCACCCAGTCTGTTTTGGTATAAGGCGCGTTGGCTGCGAACATAACGAGTTATTCAGGCTAAGAATCTTACATCAAAAAGTAGGTAGGGAAAGGATATAGAAGGGGAGAGTCTATATCCTTTCTTTCGATATTAATGTTTTTGTGCGGCCTTGTTATCTTCATTGGCCTGCTTTTTGTTAGCCTCATGATGGCCCACTGCGCAGCCCGCTGCCGCACCGAGTACGCCATGATGGTGGGCAACGTGACCTGCAACGGCCCCTACAGCTGCTCCTTTGATACATCCTTTTGCCTCAACCTGAGAGCTTACCGCCATTAGCATGCCTAGCGTCAAAACCAGCGTCGAAAACTTTTTCATCTCATTTCCCTCGATTGTAATTAAAAATACGATTGCTTGTCTGAGTGTAGTCAAAAACACAACTATTGCTGTTGATGGTTATATAAATAGGATTATTCAGTGAGTATAGAAATGCTAGGAAGCTATCGCTCAATTTCATCCGCTAGGGAGTGGCATAGGGAATGGGTAGACGTTTGGGTTCTCTACCCAAGTACGGAGTGTTACTGCACCTATTCCTAACAAAAACGCCAGTCGTAATAACCGACTGGCGTTAATCACTAAGTTATTCATTCTTAGTGAATGCTCTTTAATCTATCTATTAGTGCAATGATTTTTCTTCGTGAGCGTCTCGCTCCATCACGCTTTGATCCGTCTGACCTAGCCAGCGGCTGGTTAACGTTCCTGCTGTCATGGAACCGTTGACGTTCAATGCCGTTCTGCCCATATCAATCAGCGGTTCAATTGAGATCAAGAGTGCGACTAAGGTCACCGGCAATCCTAGGGTCGGTAGTACAATCAGTGCAGCAAAGGTTGCTCCTCCCCCCACACCGGCTACGCCGACGGAGCTTAGCGTCACTAACCCCACCAGCGTTGCGATCCACATCGGCTCAAAGGGATTGATACCCATCGTCGGCGCAATCATCACCGCAAGCATAGCAGGGTATAACCCTGCGCAGCCATTTTGGCCAATCGTAGCACCAAAAGAGGCCGAGAAGCTGGCAATCGATTCAGGTGTCCCTAAGCGTTTTTGCTGAGCTTCAATACTTAAGGGGATCGAGGCTGCGCTCGAACGGCTGGTAAAGGCAAAGCTAATTACCGGCCAAACTTTACGGAAATAGCGTAGAGGGTTAATACCATTGATGGCTAGCAAGAGCGCATGTACGCCAAACATGATGAGTAATCCTAGGTATGAGGCAACGACAAAGGTCCCTAATTTCACGATGTCATGGTAATTCGATGTTGCCACTACTTTGGTCATCAGCGCCATAACGCCATAGGGAGTGAGTCGCATTATTAGACGAACTAATTTCATCACCCAAGCTTGTAGAATATCGATCGCTGCAAGCACCCGATGGCCTTTCTCCGGACTATCTTTTACTAGCTGAATAGCCGCTGCACCTAAAAATACTGCAAAAATCACAACGCTGATAATCGACGTCGGGCTTGCTCCGGTCAACTCGGCAAACGGATTTTTAGGAATAAAAGAGAGGATGAGTTGTGGCACGCTAAGATCGGCGACTTGTCCGACGTAGTGACTCTGAATCGCGTTCAGGCGTGCGGTTTCTTTCACCCCTTGCACTAAGCCTTGTGCATTAAGGTTAAATAACCCGGTGACGAACACGGCAACCAGTGCCGCAATCGCGGTCGTAAAGAGTAGAACAAAAATCGTAAGGAAACTGATTTTGCCTAAGGCGCTAGCGTTGTGTAAGCGGGCAACCGCGCTAAGAATGGACGCGAAGACTAATGGCATCACAACCATTTGCAGTAATTGCACATAACCGTTACCGACGATAGTAATCCAACTAATTGAGGTGGCGAGTGTCGGATTCTCTACGCCATATACAGCCTGTAAGCCAATCCCAAATAGTACGCCGATGATCAGCCCGCTGAAAACGCGTTTGGATAAACTCCATTTATCATTACCTATTGCGCAGAGCAACAGCAACAATAAAGTGAAGATCCCTATATTAATGACTACCGACCATTCCATGAATACCCCTTATATCTTACCAACGTGTTGGTGTGACCGAGTGAAAAAGGCGCAAACTTTACCATGGCGACGTAATGAATCTCTTATAACTAGAAGATCTATTATATAACTTTACGACATTAATGGGTGACCCCTGAAAACAGGGGAGACCACTGTTGCCAAGTTTGATTGACCTGTTGTGAACCCAGAGCAATCCACTGCTTGGTAAGGTTTTCTGGGGTGAGTACGGCAAAGGTCAATAGCGCAATACAAAAATAGCGTTCCGGCTGTGGATGTTTAGATGAAGGAAGCAGAGGTAATCGGAATCTCCAGCGACAAGGCCAAAGGAGAGGAACTCCGGCTGGAGTGAGCATATCCGCAAGAATATGGCTCAAATAACCCAATACCATTCCTTGAATGACATCGTTAGGAATAAATAAATCAGCAGGTAGTTTGTTCACCAGTAGAAAAATACCCATCGCCACGGCGATCAAACTATGGGTGAAGCCGCGATGTCCGAATATGCGAGAAATCGGTATAGAAATCCAACGCAGGCGTTGGCCAAGTAGCGACTTAGGGTGGTCAATATCCGGGAGTAAGCTGGTGAGTAGACACGCCGGGATCAGATGCCACCAGTCGGCAGCACTGAGAATAGGGGTGAGATCATAGCGCTTTGCGGCAACGGCGGTCGCTAAAGCAAAGAGTAAGTGGCCTTCGGCGGTCATGAGTTAATACACTTAAAGCTGGAAATACGTCCAGTATAGATAAGTATACAGTGTTTGTGAATAGTGACGTTGTAACAAGAGGTATCGTTTTATTTACCCTGTAGTAGGTCGAGTGTTAAGGCGTTGAGGGACGGGAGCTTACTATCTGCTAATGCCCAGACTGGCCAGTCGGTCTGCTCAAGCGCGGGAACGGTAAAGACGCGCATCCGAGCAGCTTTTGCTGCAACCATGCCGTTGACCGAGTCTTCAATGGCTAAGCAGTTGAGGGGGTCGACACCTAAGGCCTTCGCCGCATTCAGATAAACCTGGGGATGAGGCTTGCTATAGGGGAGCATTTCAGCCGAAGAGAGCGTCACGAAGTAGGGATGAAGTTCAAACAGGCTGACTACGGTAGTAATCATGGACATTGGCGATGCCGAGGCGAGCCCAATTTTCATCCCGGATTGTTGGCAGAGCTGTAATGCGTGCTTTACGCCGGGGAGTAACGGACGTTCATCCTTAATTTTATCAATCACAAAATCAATAATTTGTTGAGTGATAAGCGTAGCGCTAGCGCTCTTATTACCTGCCACGTGTAGCCATAGCTTTACCACTTGATCGATACGAAGGCCGGTGGTATCCGGGAGGCGCTGCGAAATCGCCGGGTCGATGTCGTGAGCTTCAAAGACGACCTGTTCCGCTGTCTTCCAGTAAGGCTCTGAATTAATCAGGATCCCATCCATATCAAAAATAACGGCTTTCGTAGTATGAAGTGTCGGCATTGTGTCTCCTAAAGAGGGGTCGTTAATGATGGGTATTGTTTCAACTAAGATCGATTTGTCAAATCAGCTGTGTTATTTAATACCAATTAATCACATTGATAGGTGAAGTTATGACACTCACTCAGGCTCGAAACAACGCGACGATGAAAAAAGGCGTTGGATGGATTATTTTTATACTAAGCACGTTATCGACAGCGATCTCACTCCTTAACTATCTGAGCACCCAGCGCGATAAACTTGCAGGTGTGAATGCGGTGCTAGCAGACTTTGTGCGAGTCATCGTCGATATGATCCGCTTCAATACTCGGTTTCTCGATGTCTTTTGGCATCATTCACCGGTCCCTAATTTTAGCGATAGTACCAACGTAACGTTCTGGTTAATCTTTTTCCTGATTTTCTTTGGCATGGCGCTTAACGCTGCGGGTTCACGGCAATGGCGGCAAAATCCTTTCAGACAATATTATCTGCTATATATTTTGCCGATAATTGTCGTGGTCATCGGCTATGTGCTGCTTCACTGGCTGACGCTAGTATGAGACTTATTTTCGGTTAAAGCGCTTCGCGGCGCTTTCCCGATTATACTCGGAAAAGTTATTCCTCTGATTTACACTTTACCCTCTTTTAATTTCTAAATTCATCGTTATGATACGCACCCAGCCAAGCCCTCCAACCGTAATAAGAAATCGGAGGCTTAACAGGCTACTTTTTATCTTTTACATTCAGGTATGCAGGTATTCTGCATTTTTGGACCCATTTCGTTAGTACAGGTCATTTAATGAAAGTTTTTAATAAAGTCGCATTCACGGTATTGTTGGGCTTAGGTGTATTGGGTCAGCAAGCATTGGCTGATACGGTTGTGTTCACTTCTATGGATAACCCTGCAACCGCTAAAAAGCCTTTCGATGGAAGTGCATCTGCAGGCTACCTTGCGCAGAGTGGCAACACCAAAAGCTCTAACTTCACCGCTCAGACCAATATGACTTGGTTTCAAGACACCATGGCTTATAGCCTTTATGGAAATGCCTCGAATACCTCTTCAAACGATGAGCGCTCTTCCGAGACTTATAGCATTGGTGGTCGTACCCGTCATAACTTAAATGCAGACGATTACCTGTTTGGCCAAGCAACATGGCTAAGCGATCGCCTAAATGGCTACGATAGTCGTGATACCGCAGTAGCCGGCTACGGTCGCCAAATTCTTAATGGTCCAGTGCATTCGCTGCGCGCAGAATTAGGTCCAGGTGTTCGTTACGACGATTATCATGAGGGGGGTCATAAAACGACTGCTCTGGCTTATGGTGCATTAAGCTACCAATGGCAGCTGACGGATACGACGAAATTCATTCAAGGTGTGTCAGTACTTAGCTCATTTGGCGAAGACACCACGGTGAACTCCGAAACAGGATTACAGGTCGCGATTAACTCGAACTTCTCACTGAAGCTTGCTTATAACGTGACTTGGAACAATAACCCGCCTTCTTCTGCTCCTGATCGTACGGATACCAAAACCTCGGTCATGCTCTCTTACACCATGTAAGGAAGACCCCCATATTGGTGCAATATGGGGGGTATTTATTGGCTCTAAGAACTAAAAAATCGGCGTGACGATGATTTACCACTATGCTTAAGTTAAATTTAACTTTTCTAGTAAGGAATCAGTGTGGATCCTGCAATGGGCAACACGCCGCCTGAAATCGATGAGCGCTCATCTGCTCTGTTTACGACAGCGCGCGAAAGACTGACGTTTTATAGGCAAGAGATACATCAAGAAATTTCGTCACTAGCACAACGGACCAATGCTTTTTTTACCGCTCAGTCATTCATGGTAATTGCCTACTGTTCGGCGATGAATAATACCAACCCACACTGGGGAAACTTGTACACTCTGTACATTCCCGTACTGCTGACTATTTTTGGCGTATTTAATTGTGTGAATTCCTATATTGAAATCAGCGCCGTGTATCGCGCGCTCGACCACTGGCAAGAGAAACAGGACTCCTTACTCAATTCCGATATCGTTATAGGCCAAGCCTTTGATGAGCGGCCTTTATTTACCCAGCAGTATTACGCAAATAAAGCGCACCGTTATTCTATTTTCTTCTCAAGACGCTCGACTATCTTACTCGCGATATTATGGTTGGTTTTAGGGGGCATCACGCTCTATTTCCACTTTTGGTGAGGCCCGCAGTCACAAGTATTGGACTCAACTAGGAGGCCGTCCCCCCCGTAGAGAATACTTCATAATGGATCTGGTCAACGGGAATACCAAGCTCCTGTAAATTATTATTGATGACCTCCACAAAGGGGACGGGTCCACAAATATAAAAGTCGGCATCGATTGGGAGCAAAGAAGGGGGGAGTTCACGTAGTATTAAGCGTCCAACTGCATGACCCAACGGGCAATCATGTCGTGCATGTTCTACAGTGACAAAGGTTTGCACTGCTGGGTGCTGCTCTGCGAGCGCTCGTACTTCTTCGCCTAATGCACAATGCTCAGCGTCGCGCGCGGCATGAATGAAAGTTACTGTCGGCGAAGTTGAGGGTAACTTCTGCTGTAGGTTATTTTCTAAAAGGCCTTCAAGCATCGCAACCATCGGAGTGATACCGATGCCTGCGCTAATGAGCACATTATGTTTATTAGGATCAGCAATGGTGAAGTTACCGGTGGGTGCGCTTAATTCGACACGATCGCCAACGTTTAACTGGTGATGCAGTGTTGTTGAAACATAACCTGCTTCGCGCTCCCCAACTCCCCCCGTTGCTTCTTTTACCGATATTCTAAAAAACTGACCATTAGTGGCAGTGGACAGACTGTACTGCCGCGGTTGTTTATAGCCAAGCGTCGCAATCTCTGTTCGTAACGTAATGAACTGCCCAGGAAGATAGTGGGGTAATGGCAAATGGTCAGTTGGGGTTAAGTAGAACGACGTCACCTCTGGCGTCTCGATGACTTTACGATCGAGAGTAAATTGTCGCCATCCAACCCAACTCCCTAAAGTCTGCTTATGCTTCTCATAAATTTTGCGTTCAGTCGCGATAAAAATCTCCGCGAGGTCCTGATAAGCACTACCCCAAGCGCTAATCAATTCATCCTCCATTGAAATACCCAACACTTCACTCATCGAATGCAGCAGGTGTTCACCGACAATCGCATAATCCGGTGCTTGAATATTCAGACTCACATGCTTATGGCAGATTAATTCGATAACGGGTAACAAAGGGCGAGGGTCGTCAATATGTTCAGCATAAGCAAGGACCGCATTAGCTAATGCCTTAGCTTGGCGTCCGTCTCGCTGGTGGCCCATATTAAACGTCTCTTTCAATTGAGGCACATGGTTGAGCATGCGCTGATAAAAATAATCAGTTAGCGATTGACCACTAGCCTTAAGAGTTGGAATGGTCGCTTTTACCAGCGCTTTCTGTTGTGACGTAAGCATTATTGTTTTCTCCCTGAATCATCTTAACGATGTATTCTATATACATCTTTAAGATTAGCAAGAGTTCAAAGTGGTGATCAATAATGAGGAGAGTGAAACAGGTGATGTAAAGGGCAATTGAGCAGCTGAAGTTGATGCCTCTGTAAGTCTTCAGAGGCTATTGAATTTTAGGGGGCATTGGGCGTAAAGTAGGGAACCGCAAAGGCTAGCGGTGGTAGCTATTGCATCCAAGTTCCGGTCGGCTCCATATCGTCAGGGAAATCCATATAATGACTGACGAAGCCTTTTTTAATAATGCGGGTGTTGCCCTGGGGTTCAAATTCAAAGCGAGCTTCGATGATATTGTAGTGAACAAGATAAACGGCAAAGGTTTTCTTGTTTCTCGCATAAAATGGCCGCCCATCACGCCTTATCATAATTGACTCCTTTGATTTCCTCTGTGACCATCACATTGACGAATTGACAAGCGGGTAGTCTTCACCGCGCTGTGCAAGTTAATAACCTCATTATAGTGCAATCTAGAAAATTGTATAAATATCGGCCAAGGAAAGCCTTGTTTTCAATTTGTGTCGCTAGCGATATCACTGCTTGCTCTAAGCAGGCTATCAGCAAATGAATGGCGTAATGGGGTCGGCGAATAGTAGCTTAGACCAGCTTAATTCTGCTTTGGAGCCGACATCTAGAGCTGTCAGCTGAACAGAGATCGGTAAGGACTATCACGATAACGAAATAGCAACTAATAAAAAGTGGGTTGGCCAATGGGTAACTATGACCGGGAAAACCGCAGTCATTTCTGACGATCAATATGGCTATGTGGCTCAGTCAGTGATTCTCCAATTCAACAGCAACCATGATGCAGCGTTCCGGCTAAAGCCGACGGAAGAGAGCAAGGTGCTTAAATTAAAAAAGGCCAGAGTTTGACGATGAAAGGCCAAGTAACCGGCTTTTCAAAGACTACGGGCTGTTTAATCCATCTCGATAAGGGTTCAATTTAGTCGTAATGGTTTAAAGAGGGCTGAGCAATTCTGAAAGTATCGATTGTTTAATCGTTCAGCTTTCACCCAAATAAAAAGGAAGACAAACCAGATCCAAAGCCTGGCAATTAAGGAGCGAGTGATTGTGGTGCGACTTTATTACAATGCTGCCGATTATCGCGCCAAAGCAAGCGATGAATGGCACGATAAATGGATCAGCAAGGGTGGATTTAAAGCTCGGTACTGGACTGATAAAGCCATTTCTCAATTCCTTGGCGAGCCTCAAAAAGCGGGTCCTATAATGGCCTGGACTCAGAAAGAAGTGAGGCAAGTCGAGCGAACCATAGGGTTTAAGCAATGGATGGTAAAACGCGGCGAGTGGCTTATAGTACGTGGAAAATTACCTGCTGGGGAATGAATACCTTCGCTATTTTCTGAAAATATATGTCTCGGAACAAATTTCGAGAGTGATTCACTCCAGATCTTTTTGTCATAACACAATCTATTACAGGTATTCAGAAGTATGACTAAGACAACGATAACAGCTTGCGGTGATTGTGCTACTTTGTGTCTGTCTGAATCCATCCTAAGCGCGTTAAATCTAAGGGTAGGGGATTCATTAGAAATTGAGGTTGATAACGGGAGAGTCGTTCTCACGCCTAATAAAGAGCCGGTTTCACCGCTAGATAGATTGATGCATGGGGTAACTGAAGACAATATTCATCGGCACATAGACTTTGGACCTGTTGCAGGTAAAGATATGGGATGAAAAGGAGCCAGCAGTGAAAAAATTTACGGTACGGCGCATTACAGAAAGCGTTCTCAGCGACTTTAGAGAATTGAGGCTGGAGGCTTTGCGGCTTTATCCGAACGATTTTGGTGCATCCTATGACGAATGCACACTAGAGCCTCTGCCTTTTTTTGCCGAGCAGTTACCAAATATTTATATTTTTGGCGGGTTTGATCTTCATAATACCTTACAAGGCATGATCGGCGTTAGCCGCAGCTCGTTACCAAAACTGAGCCACGTTGCAAATATTTGGGTAATGTATGTTCGCCCGGAGATGAGAGGTACCGGGCTGTCATCTGGACTCATGGAAGCGGCGCTTGAAGCCACCAGTTCAGCCTAAACCGTGAAACTCTCAGTGGTTACTACTAACCGGGCTGCGTATGCGCTCTATCGTTTCTTCGGGTTCACCAAGTGGGCAACGGACACCGCTGCGCTATGCATTGACGGGGTGTTTCATGACGAGTACCTCATGAGGCGGGACTCAGAGACCGATTCATAACACAACGCCTTATATCCAATGCTGACTTTTACCGTTTAACCAACACCCTCTCCCTTGTTGAAAGTCCTACCCTGTAAGAGTGTAATTTAATCATACACTGTGCTAGTTATGGGGCGTACTCTGCTACACTTTATCGAAACACCGATTTTTCAACGCTTAATTGATGAACTTCTTACAGCTGAAGAGTATCAAAAATTTCAGGCGTACTTACTTTTAGACCCTAATATCGGATCAACGATTGCTCATACGGGAGGATGTCGAAAAATTTGATGGGCATTACCAGCTAAGGGTAAGAGCGGTGGAATTAGAGTGATTTACTACTACGTAGCGAGAGATGGGAAGATTCATTTGCTTTATGCCTATCCAAAATCAGAACAAGAAAACCTAACGGATAAGCAAAAAGCAGTGATGAAGCATTTCGCACAACAAATTGAGGCCAAAAAATGAAAGATGAAATGTTTGATGAGCTTATTGAAAGCATGAAGCAAGCCGTGTCCATTCGTCGAGGTGAGATTGACCCTAGCCGAGTTACGTCGTACTCGATACCAGATGTTAAAGCTATCAGGGATAGTGTTGGCATGAAGCAAAATGAATTTGCGCAAGCAGTTGGTGTCTCGCCGTCTCTAGTGCAGAGCTGGGAGCAGCATAAGCGGATTCCACATGGTTCTAACTTGAAGATGTTACGTGTTATTGAGAAGCACCCTGATGTTTTGCAAATGTTTATCCAAGCATAAACTCAGTAACGGTTTACACTTAGAAGCCTGCCTTGAGCGGGCCTTTTCGTGTTTAAATATTTTTTCCATCGCACAAAAAAAGAACCAGAAAAATTATATCAAATATGAATTTAAAAACTCCAATTTATGGTTTTATCGTGCCAAACATCTTATAAATGAACCAGAAAATATCGAAATGGAATGTTCAAATCTAATTAGTGAACATATCTTCGAGATAATCGATAAACTTCAATAGAATCCATCATTAAATTCCACCAGCCTCGACCTTTCACGATTTTGACCCACTAATTACTTAACGTAGAATGCCATTAATTCGTCATATCCTGGATAAGTACATAAGGACAAAAATTATGTCATTGGGAGAAAGTAAACGGTTTTTTAGTCGGCCACTTATGGTTTATGCCGTCATACAGTTGAGTACCTATCTAATAGCTTTTTAAGGCCTATAAGCGCTTAATAAGACCTATATGAGTGGCCCTTGGTGGCGCGTGGCCACTTTAGTTGTAATTGTTACCGGTCTGTATAGCGCGTTGTCGCCTGCGCTGCTCAGAGAAGAGAGTAAAGAGATACGAATTCATGGTGATAGGAACCCTATTTACTACGTTCCTGTGGCGGTAGTGTTGTTGGGGGGGAGCCTGTTAATTAAAATGTACTACTTCTGGTCCCTTGAAGTCACTCGACATGACTTAAGTATAGGGCTGTTTGGATACCCTGTGGCAGTGCCTATGTTTAGCACGATGCTCTATTTGTTAGAGAAAGATGTCTAAATATAGGTGGGGAAAATATGACTTCGGATATTGTGTTCATCGTTATCGGCATTGTTTGTTTTTTATCTATGATCATGTAGTCGGTAAATCTGTGGCATTACTTTGTCTCTTATTGGGTATAGGAGGGTTAGTTACTCTGAATATGGATTCTGAACCAACGACAGAAGAATATGAAAACGCGAAGAAAATAATGGCATGCAAAATAGTCGAAGAAAACATCAATAACGGATTTCTAGCTGCAAAGGCCAACAAGATGAAATGTGGCGATGTGATCAAGAATATCGATGTATCTGATTACGAGAAAGCTAAAGAGATTGCTGCCAGTAGCGATAAGTAACATCCCCTCAAAAGTAACCAGTCGCACAAGAATACGCCCCAGAATGGCTTTGAGGCGTTTGTCTGTATATGAGATACGTATAAAGGCATGGAACTCGCAATCTTCTCACTTGACCTTTTTGTTTGTAAAAAACGAGCTACAGGCCTGCTTACGGTTTAGTGTAGCGACAATCTATAAGCTCACCAGGTTATGGTGTCACAGTACACCTAGCGACTTTTTACATCCTCTTCAAACAAAAATGAAAAGCGGTCCGTTTCACTGATTATGTCTTCTCGCGTCAGTTGAAAATCACTACATTATTCTACATTTTTAAAGAAAGAAAGCCAGCCATAACGTATCTTGGCAATATTATCCTCGTTCAGGGAATAGGGCGCATTAGGCCTGGCTACTAAACGAAAACGGATCTGTAAGATATGCATAATTGCCCCCGCAGGTAAGAGAGCCTTTCATTCGTTAAAGGAAGTAAAAGGCGATAAGGAAAACTTGGCCACGATACGTTCTAGTTTTAGCGCAAGATATGTTGTGAGCAGTTATCCGGATGATGTTCTGTTAGATATGAGACAAATTCTTTCATTTCTGCCGAGGTAACGCTGGTGGTGAAGTTGGTTTCCTGCAGCCAAGAGAAGACCGAGAACCACATACCATGACCGAACACTAGGCTATGATCAACAATCTCTCCCTGCGTGAATAACGAGATGAAATCGCGTACCTGAGAACAAAACTCGTTAAAGGATTGCCCACCCTGGCCAAAGCTCGCATCGGGATCACAAGCCTTCCAGTAACGCTTTGCGAGAGGCAAACGCTGAGCACCTGTCATACCTTCTACAATGTCAAAGCCGAAAACGTTGAACTCATTCAGACAGGGAAGTATGACCGGCTGTAGTGAGAATTTATCAAGAATGGGAGCTGCCGTCTGATGGGTACGTATAAATTCAGACACATAAACTTGGGTTGGTTTTTGAGAGAACTGTGTGGCCAGTTCAAGAGCCTGTTGTTGGCCTACAGGACTTAGTTCAATAGTAGAGTTTGGCTTACTCACCCCGCCTACATTAGCTTCACTTTGGGCGTGGCGTATAAATGTGATACTCATAAGTAGGAATCCTTAAAGGTGGCTTGAACCAGTGAGGTATCATTTTTCGGAAGGATAATTTTAGTCGAGCAATTCATGGTAACTTGGTCAAGGAACTCACCAAAGCGTTACTATTAATAGCATCGTTGCTAGAATCTATGGCGTTCTACTGCACATCCCTTGGTAACAGTTCAAGATCTCCTTTCGGCCACCGGAATCATGGCGTCAACGATGAGTAAGTTACTTACTGAGCTAGATAAAAACGGTGTGATAAAAAGGGCTAGGATAGGTCGTAAATACGCAATTGAGCCTAGTATTCCGTTAATGATGACCAATCGCTCTGCGGTTGAAAAGGGTGCGAATAGAAGTAAAGCACTTTCTGGCTGTCAAGAAGCATTATTTAACCTCATCGTGACCAAAGCAAGAAAACTTAAAAGCATAACGCTAAAAGAGATATTCGAGGAAAGCCCTACAGGGCTTGATATATTCATAGATGATCTATCGCGCTTAGAGATGCTGAACTACATCATTACTCACCGTAGTCATAAGGCTTGTCAATGCTTCACTATCCCTAACCACCATAAGTCGATGGGCGTGTGGCCAACCACACCTTTTAAAGCATTTAGGTATTCAAATAAATACTGCTCAATAAAGCCTATTATTGTTTTACGAAATGCATCTCATGAAATATGGTTCAGCCCCACCTGTCGGCAAGTTAGATAAGAACACTACGGTCGCTCTGGGGAAAAAAGATGTGCTGGTCAATAAAGGGCGAAGGGGGGGAACACCTATTTAGGTCGTATCCTAGCCATATTGCCGACATCGAGCCACCCCATTTAACTGTTGAGAACTTAGAGGTTTTGCGTCAGATGAGATCTATCATTGGCGCACGATTTATTGGCAAATATTCCAATATAGAGGACGTATTTAACAATGAGTTTCTTCGTGATCGTCATATATGCCCAAGAGAGCTGGCCGCAAGGTTGTATATGACGCAAGAAGGCCTGCATAAGCACCTGAAAACACTTAGACTGTTTAGTAAGATAAAAAAAACCGCAGAATATTACCCAGATTGGGACAAAACGCTCCTTTACTTTTAAGGTACAGAATGAAGCAGGAAAAAGTGGCTACCGGCCAATGGGCGTTTGACGAACGTTTGGGGTGTCATTAGATTGGCTGCTATATGGGGAAGTAGGGGGAGCTTGTATGTCCTCCAAAACGAGTGCCCTATACCAATTAATTTGTTCGTTTATCGAGTGTGCAAAGGCCAATAAGCAACAGCCTAGTCCGCCCTATAATATTCTCATCCCGGCAATTTCGTAGGGAGCGGGTGAAAAAGGCGAAGAGGATCCATTGCTAGTGTCATTAAAAAAGAACTATCCTTGCGAAGTACATAACGAATTTGCGTTTGAACCGTATCAAAAGATTATCCGGCTTGGCGATCCCTACTGGAATCTGGGTATGGCCATCGCTGAAGTCCAAGTATTGGTAGACAAAGAGTAGAGGCATGAAAATGAATACATTACAGATAAACTACTATGCGGGGGACTACTTCTAGGTACTGTAAACCTATGAGGTAGTTCTGTGAAAACAAAGAAATTAAAGTCTCATTTCCAATTTGGAAGAAATAGTTCGACTCGCAAACGTTTCGAGAGGATTGATACGTATCCTCAGCTGAGGAACCATATTTTCCGTTACTTCAGCACCTTCTCTGAAAAAAAAGCAACCCTAGGCCATATAGCGGACTACCCTGAATACGGGATACGTTTTAGAGCTTGCCGGGGAAAAAATATTATCGATCACTATGATGACATTCCCACCGACATCCTTAAATTGAGTCGTAACTGGAAGCATAACAGCCGTAGAAAGAAACAATATTACCGTTAATATTTTGCTCCGACCGGGGCATTATCCACCCTATAAATGCGGAGTAAATGCCGAGAACAATCACCACACACTCATTTTGTGACAGCGTGACGTGATTCGTACTTTCCAATTAGCCTACAGGCTAATTTTAGCTTGAAGGGAATTAGCCTGTAGGCACTTATTAATATAAGTGGGGGGTCACATGTTTAGTGTTGTTTATCACCTCTAAGCTCAGGAAGAAGCCACCGCATTGCCTGTAAATTTAGGGTGAAAGGCGTGAAGGAAAGCAACGTTTGCCGGTGCGTAATCCAAAGCGGCTGGCAACACCTGAGGCGATAAACCAGGGCTGGTCGATTGATTTTATGCATGATGCTCTGATTAATGGCAGACGTTTTCGGACATTTAATAGGGTGGATGACTTAACCGTGAAGCACTATCCATAGAAATTGACCTGAACATTCCCGCCCAGCGGGTCATTAGAGTCTTGGATCGCATAGTTGCCAGCCGTGGTTATCCGCTGAAACAGAGGATGGATAACGGGTCGGAATTTATTTCACTGACGCTGGCTCAATGGACTGAAGATCATGGTGTGCAACTGGAGTTTATTAAGCCTAGTAAACCCACTCAGCATGCTTTTATCGAACGAATTAACCGGACTTACAGGACTGAAAAATTCGATTTTTATCTGTTCAGATCTCTGAATAAAGTACGGGAAATTACAGATCGCTGGCTAAGGGAATATAACAGTTAGCGACCTCATGAATCCCTGAATAACCAAACGCCTAAAGAATACCGATTGATGGCTGAAAATCCGGCAACCTCAAAAAGTGTCTGGAACTAAAACAGGTCTAGTTACCTCTATTTATCCAGTAACTGTACCATAACTTTATATAAGTCTCTGTTATACAAAGTTGATAAGAAATTAAAGCCACCTCTTTAAGTCATGTTGCTTAACCTGTAACATTACTCTTGCAAAATCTAAGGGTAGGGAATGACAAAATGGTGTACCAAGTTGTGTACCAAATGAAGATAATTCTCGGCCTGATTTCGACAACGAATTGAATTTACGATAAAACCAAACATAGCATGTAGCCTGTCGTGTGGGTTACCACTGCAATTAAGGATATAGAATGCCAGTTATTACTCTTCCTGACGGAAGCCAACGTAGTTTTGATCATGCCGTGAGCGTGATGGATATAGCCCAAGACATCGGTCCTGGACTAGCTAAAGCTTGTATAGCCGGACGTGTGAATGGCGAACTGGTTGATGCCGTCGATCCGATTACCCACGATGCGAATGTCTCTATCATTACCGCAAAAGATGAGGAAGGGATCGAAATCCTTCGTCACTCCTGTGCGCACTTACTCGGACATGCGATCAAACAGCTGTGGCCAAATACCAAGATGGCCATCGGGCCGGTTATCGATAATGGTTTCTACTATGACGTCGACCTGGACCATACGCTGACTCAAGACGATCTCGAAAAGCTCGAGAAACGTATGCACGAGCTAGCCGAAAAGAATTATGACGTCGTCAAGAAGAAAGTAAGCTGGCAAGAAGCGCGTGATGCCTTTGCAGCACGCGGCGAGAGCTATAAAGTAGAAATTCTTGATCAAAATATTAGTCACGATGATAAGCCTGGGCTTTATCATCATGAAGAATACATCGATATGTGTCGCGGACCACACGTTCCGAACATGCGTTTCTGCCACCACTTTAAGCTACAGAAGTTAGCAGGCGCTTATTGGCGTGGTAATAGCGACAATAAAATGCTGCAGCGCATCTATGGCACGGCATGGGCGGATAAAAAGCAGCTTGCCGCTTACCTTAAGCGTCTTGAAGAAGCGGCAAAGCGCGATCACCGTAAAATCGGTAAGCAGCTTGACCTCTATCATATGCAAGAAGAAGCACCGGGTATGGTGTTCTGGCATCACGATGGCTGGACCATTTTCCGTGAACTCGAATCGTTTGTTCGTAGCAAACTGACCGAATATGATTACCAAGAAGTTAAAGGTCCTCTGATGATGGACCGAGTGCTATGGGAAAAAACCGGGCACTGGGAAAACTACAAAGAAGCGATGTTTACGACTTCATCAGAAAACCGTGAATATTGTATCAAGCCCATGAACTGTCCGGGTCATGTTCAGATCTTTAATCAGGGATTAAAGTCTTACCGCGATCTGCCATTGCGTATGGCTGAGTTCGGTAGCTGCCACCGTAATGAGCCTTCTGGTGCATTACATGGTCTGATGCGCGTACGAGGATTCACCCAAGATGATGCGCATATCTTCTGTACCGAAGAGCAAATCTTAGACGAAGTAAATAGCTGTATTCGTATGGTCTACGATATGTACAGCACTTTCGGATTCGAAAAGATCGTTGTTAAGCTATCTACTCGTCCTGAAAAACGTATCGGAAGCGAAGAGCTATGGGATAGGGCGGAGCATGATCTGGCCCAAGCATTAAAAAATAACGATATCGAATTTGACTATCAGCCAGGCGAAGGCGCGTTCTACGGGCCGAAAATCGAATTTACTTTATATGATTGTCTGGATCGTGCATGGCAATGTGGTACAGTACAGCTCGACTTTTCCCTGCCTGAGCGTTTAGATGCAACGTACGTGGGTGAAAATAATGACCGTCAAACACCGGTTATGATCCACCGTGCTATACTAGGGTCTGTTGAACGCTTTATTGGCATCCTAACCGAAGAATTTGCAGGGTTTTTCCCAACTTGGTTAGCGCCGACACAAGCAGTGGTGATGAATATCACCGACAGTCAGGCAGAATATGTCACTGAATTGACCAAAAAACTACAAAATGCGGGTATTAGAGTTAAAGCAGACTTGAGAAACGAGAAGATTGGCTTTAAAATCCGTGAGCACACATTACGTCGCGTTCCCTATATGTTAGTATGCGGTGATAAAGAGGTAGAATCGGGCAAAGTAGCCGTTCGTACCCGCCGCGGTAAAGACTTAGGTGTTTTTGATGTCGATGTATTGATTGAGAAGCTGCAAAATGAAATCCGCAGCAGAAGTATTCATCAGTTGGAGGAATAAGGTATTAAAGGCGGAAAAAGAGTACAACCTACGCGTCCGAACCGCATCAATAGCGAGATTCGCGCAAATGAAGTACGTCTAACGGGAATCGAAGGCGAGCAGCTCGGTATCGTTAGTCTGCGTGAAGCTTTAGAGAAAGCCGAAGAATCGGGTGTTGACTTAGTTGAAATCAGCCCGAATGCCGAGCCGCCAGTTTGTCGAATCATGGATTACGGCAAATTCCTCTACGAAAAAAGCAAGTCTTCTAAGGAACAGAAGAAGAAGCAGAAAGTTGTTCAGGTTAAGGAAATTAAATTCCGTCCTGGTACCGATGATGGCGACTATCAGGTCAAACTACGCAACCTGATTCGCTTTCTCGAAGATGGCGACAAAGCTAAAATCACTCTACGTTTTCGTGGACGTGAAATGGCACACCAGCAGATTGGTATTGAAATGCTTAACCGCGTTAAAGAAGATCTGTCTGAACTGGCAGTGGTCGAATCCTTCCCTTCTAGGATCGAAGGCCGCCAGATGATAATGGTGCTTGCGCCGAAGAAGAAGCAGTAGGCCATCAAGTAATGTGCTAGCTACCTCGGTAGTTAGCACGTTCGCCTAGTGCTTTATATTATTAACAATGCGAAGTGGATATTTGTAAAAATGCCAAAGATTAAAACTGTACGTGGCGCGGCTAAGCGCTTTAAAAAGACTGCCTCTGGTGGTTTTAAGCGTAAACATGCGAACCTGCGTCATATTCTGACTAAGAAATCAACTAAGCGTAAACGTCACCTACGTCCGAAAGGCATGGTGTCTAAAGGCGATTTAGGTCTAGTTATTGCCTGCCTGCCGTACGCATAAGTTACTTTTTTTTTAATTTCAGAATATAAAACAGGAGAGCTAATATGGCTCGTGTAAAACGTGGTGTTATCGCCCGTGCTCGTCACAAAAAAATCTTAAAACAAGCTAAAGGTTATTACGGAGCACGTTCACGTGTTTACCGTGTTGCCTTCCAGGCAGTCATCAAAGCAGGTCAATATGCTTACCGTGACCGCCGTCAGCGCAAACGTCAATTCCGTCAGCTGTGGATCGCGCGTATCAACGCAGCAGCTCGCGTAAATGGCATGTCTTACAGCCGTTTCATCAATGGCCTGAAAAAAGCCTCAATTGAAATCGACCGTAAGATTCTGGCTGATATCGCTGTATTCGACAAAACAACCTTCACTGCGTTGGTCGAAAAAGCGAAAGCAGCACTGGCATAAGTCAGTAGAAAAGGGAGCTTGCTCCCTTTTTTATTTTAATCACGCCGCCCTGGACACACATTATGACAACGTTTTTTTTTCGTTTCTTTATTTCCTTTAGCTTCTAATCGAGAGGGGCTTTTGCGCAGGAAATGAGAAACGAAAAAACGCGCGACAAAGCCTCCATTAAGGAGGCTTTGTCGTTTTTAAGACTTGTCGTTATTAACTGTTCTTATAGCATAACTTCCCAGACAGACTGGATAAAAGAGGAAAGACATGTCCCAACTCGCAGAATTGGTGTCCCAAGCAAAGGGCGCGATTGACGAGGCGACGGATATCGCCACATTAGACACGGTGCGTGTCGAATATTTAGGTAAGAAAGGGCATCTAACGTTACAGATGACAGGACTACGTGAATTGCCTGCGGAAGAACGTCCTGCGGCTGGAGCGGTAATTAACGAAGCGAAAAGCCAAGTCCAAGAACATTTAAACGCCCGCAAAGCGGCACTCGAAAGCGCAGCGCTTAATGCTCGTTTAGCAGAAGAAACGATCGATATCAGCTTACCTGGGCGCCGTATTGATAATGGTGGGCTTCACCCGGTCACGCGGACTATCGACCGGATACAGGGCTTTTTCAGCGAACTTGGATTCAGCGTCGAAACGGGACCGGAAATCGAAGATGCTTACCATAACTTCGATGCTTTAAATATCCCTGCCCATCACCCTGCACGTGCAGACCACGATACCTTTTGGTTTGATGCTGATCGCTTATTGAGAACACAGACCTCTGGCGTGCAAATTCGAACCATGAAGACACAACAGCCACCTATCCGTATCATTGCGCCGGGTCGTGTCTACCGTAACGATTACGATCAGACCCATACTCCGATGTTCCACCAAATGGAAGGGCTGATCGTCGACAAAGACATCAGTTTCACCAATCTTAAGGGGACGCTACACGACTTCCTGCGTAATTTTTTCGAGGAAGATCTGCAAGTTCGTTTCCGTCCTTCTTATTTCCCCTTCACAGAACCTTCAGCTGAAGTGGATGTGATGGGTAAAAATGGTAAATGGTTGGAAGTTCTAGGGTGCGGAATGGTCCACCCGAACGTGCTGCGTAGTGTCGGTATCGATCCTGAGGTGTATTCCGGTTTTGCCTTCGGAATGGGAATGGAACGTCTAACCATGTTGCGTTATGGTGTCAGCGACCTCCGTGCATTTTTTGAAAATGATCTTCGTTTCCTCAAACAGTTTAAATAAGGGCAGGTTATCCAATGAAATTCAGTGAACTCTGGTTACGTGAATGGGTAAATCCGGCCCTGACTAGCGAACAACTCTCTAATCAAATCACAATGGCGGGTTTGGAAGTCGATGGCGTTGAACCTGTCGCGGGAAAATTTAACGGCGTTGTAGTTGGGGAGGTCGTTGAATGCCAACAACATCCTAATGCCGACAAACTGCGGGTGACCAAAATCAACGTCGGCGGCGAGCGCCTCCTTGATATCGTGTGCGGAGCACCGAATTGTCGTCAAGGATTGAAGGTGGCCGTCGCGACAGTAGGCGCGGTACTACCTGGCGACTTTAAAATCAAGGCCGCTAAGCTACGCGGAGAGCCTTCTGAAGGCATGCTCTGCTCATTTAGTGAGCTGGGAATTGACGTCGAATCTGAAGGGATCATCGAACTTGCCGCTGATGCGCCCGTCGGTCAAGATATTCGTGACTATTTACAGCTTGATGACAATACTATTGAAATTAGTGTCACGCCCAACCGTGCGGATTGTCTGGGGATCATGGGAATCGCGCGTGATGTTGCGGTAGCCAATGGCATGACCTTGACCACGCCGGTCATCACGCCGGTCGTTGCCACGAGTGATCGCCAGTTTCCAATTGAGGTCGTTGCCGCCGACGCGTGCCCACGCTATCTTGGACGTGTTATCGAAAATATCGATATCAACGCACCAACACCCTTATGGATGCAAGAGAAGCTGCGCCGCTGTGGTATCCGTTCAATCGATGCAATGGTCGATATCACTAACTACGTTCTGCTGGAACGTGGCCAGCCGATGCATGCCTTCGACTTAGCGACATTAAACGAGAAGATCATCGTGCGCCATGCTACGGCTGGCGAGACATTGACGCTTCTAGACGGTAATGACGTGACGCTGAGTGACGATGTTTTAGTGATCGCTGATCAACATAAAGCATTAGCGATGGCCGGAATATTCGGTGGGGAAGAATCAGGTATTACCTCAACCACACAGCATGTACTACTCGAATGTGCTTACTTTTCTCCGCTGGCCATTACGGGCCGTGCGCGTCGCTTTGGTCTGCACACCGATGCGTCACACCGCTATGAGCGCGGCGTAGATCCTGCCGGTCAGTACGCGGCGATGGAACGTGCAACAGAATTACTGTTAACGATTTGTGGTGGTGAAGCCGGTCCGATTGTCGAGGCCAGTCACGAGCAGTCTCTTCCTAAGCCTGCGACAATTACGCTACATCGTCACAAGCTTGACCGTATCATTGGTCACATCATCGCTGACGAGACTGTCACAACTATCCTGACGCAGCTTGGATGCGACGTGACCGCCTCAGCTCAACAGTGGCAAGTCGTAGCACCGAGCTGGCGCTTCGATATGGAAATTGAAGAAGATCTGATCGAAGAAGTGGCGCGGGTCTATGGGTATGACAACATCCCAAATATTCCCGTGAAAGCCAGTTTGATCATGCCAGAACACCGTGAGGAAAACCTCACACTGCAACGTGTTAAACTGCTACTGGTGGATAAGGGCTACCAAGAAGCGATTACTTACAGCTTCGTCGACCCTAAGACACAGGCGTTGCTATATCCACAACAGTCGCCATTAATTTTACCAAGCCCGATCTCTGCAGACATGTCTGCGATGCGTCTTTCGTTATGGACTGGGCTACTTGATGCGGTTGTCTATAATCAGAATCGCCAGCAAAGCCGTGTGCGCCTGTTTGAAAGTGGCCTACGATTCATCCCTGATGCCCAAGCCCCATTAGGTATCCGTCAAGAAATGATGTTAGCCGGCGTTATCGCAGGCTCGCGTTGTGATGAGCACTGGCTGATTGAACGTCAAAATGTCGATTTTTATGATCTGAAAGGGGATCTGGAAAGCCTATTAGAGCTAACCGGTAAAACCGAACAAATAAGCTTCCGTCGTACAGAGCATAGCGCTCTGCATCCGGGGCAAAGTGCCGAAATCGTTCTCGACGAGGAGGTGATTGGTTGGATCGGTGTCGTGCATCCTGAGCTTGAACGCAAACTGGATCTGAATGGTCGTACCGTCGTGTTTGAGCTATTGTGGGACAAGCTTGCCACCCGTGAAATTCCTCAGGCTAAGGCGATTTCGAAGTTCCCAGCGAACCGTCGCGACATTGCCGTTGTCGTCAGTGAATCCATTAATGCTGCTGATATCATCGCTGAGTGTAAGAAAGTTGGCGTAAATCAGTTGGTTGGCGTAAACTTATTCGATGTATACCGTGGGAAAGGGGTTGAACCAGGCTTTAAGAGCCTTGCAATCAGCCTGCATCTACAAGATTTCACGCGTACACTGGAAGAAGAGGATATTGCTGCCACGGTAGCTGACTGTGTTGCAGCGTTAAAAGAGCGATTCCAGGCAACCTTGAGGGATTGAACCGATGGCGCTTACAAAAGCTGAAATGTCAGAATATTTGTTTGAAAAATTGGGTCTTAGCAAACGTGACTCGAAAGAGTTAGTCGAACTTTTCTTCGAAGAGATTCGCAGTGCGCTGGAAAAGGGAGAGCAGGTCAAGTTATCTGGATTTGGTAACTTCGATCTTCGGGAGAAAAACCAACGTCCAGGAAGAAACCCCAAGACTGGTGAAGATATCCCCATTACTGCTCGCCGAGTAGTGACGTTCCGGCCTGGTCAGAAACTGAAAAGTCGGGTCGAGACTGCAGTGCCAAAAAAAGGCTAATGCAACGACCCTAATAATAAAAGAAGCTGCCTTGGCAGCTTTTTTTATCTCTGACACTTTAATTATTTAGATATGAAGGAGTGGTGCAGGCTTATGTTGAATATGTTGCGGTCTCGAAGTATGCCAATCTTTGCGATGGTATTGGCCTTCTTAGTCGTCGGCTGTAGCAGCCATGCGCCACCGCCTGATGCGCGTCTCTCTAATCCTCGGCAAGTCCATCTGGTACTTAGTGATCAGCTCGTTAAATGGCGCGGTACCCCATACCGCTACGGTGGATTAAGCCGTAGTGGCATCGACTGCTCCGGTTTCGTCTATCGCACCTTCCGAGAGCGCTTTGGAATCCAACTCCCCAGAACGACTCGACAACAAAGCGAGATCGGCACGAGAATCAGTAAGAAAGAACTCCTGCCTGGCGACCTAGTCTTCTTTAAGACCGGCTGGGGGGAAGGAGGGTTACACGTAGGGATCTATGATACGCAAAACCAGTTTATCCATGCATCAACAAGTCGTGGAGTCATGCGTTCATCACTGAGTAATGTCTATTGGCGTAAAGTCTTTTGGCAAGCACGTCGTTTATAACGACTAAGGTTAGGATCAGCATGAAATTTCAACAGCAATGGGGTCATAAGTTACCTGAACTGTGTAGCGAAGTGGCACCGACGCCCTTACGAGGCGGACGCTTACTCTATTTGAACCGCGCCCTCGCCGATGAGTTAGCCCTGCCTGATACTGAGACACTGCAAAAATCAGCGGTATGGTGGGGCGGTGAGCTGCTAGCCGGTATGCGCCCCGTCGCTCAGGTCTATAGCGGCCATCAATTTGGGGTATGGGCAGGGCAATTAGGTGATGGACGCGGATTACTCCTCGGTGAGCAGCAGCTCCCGACCGGGGAAAGTGTTGAGTGGCACCTCAAGGGCGCAGGTAAAACCCCGTATTCACGCATGGGAGACGGCCGAGCGGTTTTACGTTCGACGCTACGGGAATTCCTCGCCTCAGAAGCGATGCACGGTCTAGGTATTGCGACGACCCGCGCGTTAAGTATCGCGACCGGTGAAGAGCTCGTTCAACGCGAAGTGGCTGAGCCAGGAGCAATGCTGATCCGCGTAGCGCAGAGTCACTTGCGGTTCGGACACTTCGAGCATCTCTTCCATCGGCAACAAGTTGAAGCACTGAAAAAGCTCGCCGATTACAGTATTGAAACATTTTGGCCGGAGTTGGCTTGCGAAAGCGATCGTTACTTCTTATGGTTTGCGGATATTGTACGGCGAACGGGCACAATGATCGGTCAATGGCAAAGTGTTGGATTTGCACACGGCGTTATGAATACCGATAATATGTCCTTGCTAGGGCTGACGCTCGATTATGGGCCCTATGCGTTTATGGACGACTACCAGCCCGGACTAATCGGCAATCATAGCGATTATCAAGGGCGTTATGCATTTGAGAATCAACCCACGGTCGGGCTGTGGAATTTAAATCGATTAGCCCATGCGCTTTCAGGACTCCTCTCTGCGGATAAGCTTAAGCTAGCGCTCAAAGAGTATGAGCCTGCCTTAATGGCCGCCTGGGGTGAGCGGATGCGTGGGAAGTTAGGTCTGTATGCGGCAGATACCCAAGATAATGACTTACTTATCGAACTCTTTACCCTCATGGCGCGTGAGAAAGCCGATTACACAAGAACCTTCCGATTACTCAGTTACGCGGCGGATAGTGACAAAGGCGGTCTATTACGAGATGAGTTTATCGACCGTCCGGCCTTTGAGAGCTGGTTCACGCGTTATCAACAACGCCTGGTGAAAGAAACCATCGACCCACAGACTCGGCAGGCGCGGATGCTAGCGATTAACCCAGCGCTAGTCTTACGCAACTATCTAGCCCAAGAGGCGATCAACGCGGCAGAACAGGGCGATACCACGGTATTAGCGTCCCTACACGCTGCGCTACAGAATCCATTTGCGCAACATCTGGATGATAGCGCATTGGCGAAACCTCCCCCAGAGTGGGGGAAGCAGTTAGTAATTAGTTGCTCGAGTTAAGTCTCCGATGAGTCACTGCGTCGGCTAACATGGCCAGCAGTTGCTCGGTATCGTCCCAGCTTAGACAGGCATCGGTAATCGATTGTCCATAGCAATCCTTACCGTTGCCCTGCCAATCTTGTCGTCCTTCGACGATAAAACTTTCTACCATCACCCCAGCAATGCCATGGTCAGGTGCCTGTAACTGCTGAGCAATATCTTTCGCAACGTCAAGCTGACGTTTATGCTGTTTAAGGCTATTACCATGGCTACAATCGATAACCACGCGATCAGGTAACCTCACTGATGCTAGCGCTTGCTGGCACTCTTTCACCGATGCAGCGTGATAGTTAGGCTGTTTGCCCCCACGTAAAATAATGTGCCCATCTGGATTTCCTGAGGTTTGATAAATGGCCATTTGCCCGTCTTTATCCGGGGAGAGGAATAGATGAGCCGCCCGCGCCGCCCGCACGGCGTCGACAGCGATAGCACAATTACCATCGGTACCGTTCTTAAACCCAACCGGGCAGGAGAGGGCGGAGGCCATTTCCCGATGAATTTGGCTCTCTGTGGTCCGCGCGCCAATGGCTCCCCAACTGATGAAATCGGCGATATATTGACCGGTCACCATATCGAGGAACTCAGTTGCCGTAGGCACGCCGAGCGTATTAATATCGCAGAGAAGTTGACGTGCTACGACGAGACCGTGATTGATATCATGGCTACCGTCGAGATGTGGATCGTTAATAAGACCTTTCCAACCTACTGTCGTGCGGGGTTTCTCAAAATAAGTCCGCATCACGATTTCTAGTTGATCGCGATATTTTTCACGTAGCGGCTGTAAACGCTTTGCGTAATCGCAGGCCGCGACAGGATCGTGGATAGAGCAGGGCCCAATCACAACCAGTAAACGCGGGTCTGCGCCCTGTAAAATTTGGCTAATCGCTTGACGTGTTGTCAGGATCAGCTGCTGGCAGCTTTCGGTGATGGGGACATGTTGGTTGAGTTGGTGTGCCGTCATTAGTTTTCCAACCGGCACCGTTCTGAGTTCGTCGGTTTGCATCATGAATTGCTCAATAGGCTCTGCTCATCGGCAACATGCCGATAATTATCCTTAAACAATAAACGAAAACAGGCGTGAAGAACACCGCGAAGAAAAGGTAAAAAAAACCCGCCAATTGGCGGGTAAAGACTACACACAGCAATTCAATAATTAAGACAGGTGAAATAAACGCGTCTGGGAAAATAATACCCTGTCGTGCCAAGGTATTATGTAAGAATTCTCCCAGATGGTGCCTAGCCTTACTTTGGCATACGCGTTTGACGCTGGTTTTCGGCAATATGACGGGTGACTTCGAAGAGCTCTTCAAGGACCTCTTCGGGCGGCGCATCTGGACAAGGTGCTTCATGCATCCAGACATGCACCAATCGATAGGAAACGGCGAGAACGACCGGGCCAATGAAGAGGCCCAACATACCAAATGCGATTAACCCCCCAATGACGCCGGTAAGGATAATTAGCATCGGTAAATCCGCGCCTAAACGGATCAGCATCGGGCGGATCACGCTATCCATCGAAGCCACGACTACGCTCCATACCACGAGCACGGTTCCCCATGTCGTGTCTCCACTGTAATACAGCCAGATTATTGCTGGGATGAGGACTAATAGCGGGCCTATTTGGATCAGGCAACAGAGAATGATCAGTACCGTTAATATGGTCGCATAGGGGATGCCTGCCAGCGCCAAACCTATACCTGCAACAACGCCTTGTAATAAGGCGGTCACCACTATGCCCAACGCAACGGCTTTAATCGCCTGATTGGCGAGGATCACAACCGCATCTCCCCGGCTACCGGCTAGCCAGAAGGCAAAATGGCGGATCCCCTTCGCGACACGCTCACCCCGCCAATAGAGCAGTGCACTGAAGAGCAACATCAGCGCGAGGTGGACGAGCAGACGACCAAAATGTCCGGCTTGTGCCACGAAGAAGCTCGTTGTGCGGCCGATATAGGGCTGGGCAGTGGCAAGTAGTTGAGCTCCGCCACCCGCAACCATTTGATGGTAATAACGAGCGGCCTTATGGCCAACTAAGGGAATGGCATCCAGCCAACTTAACTGCGGCATAGCGAGATGACCAGCACTAAGCCAATGGAGAACCGGTTGAGCGTTCTCTAACACACTACTGATGAGTAGCGCGACCGGAATAATAAAGACCAACAGAATAATAAAGGTCATCACGATAACCGCGAGTGTGCGTCGATTCCACAGTAGACGTTGAATACGTAGCATCATGCCCCAGGTGGCGATAACGACCATCCCTGCCCAGGCAAAGCCTAAAATAAACGGTTGTACGACCCAAAAACAGCTGATAATCATCAATGAGAAGAAGATTAAGGTTAATAGCCGTTGGGGAATACTTCGCTCCGGTTGAAGCGCTTTACTCATAGTTGATGTCCTTTTTTTATCTTTAGTCCAGCTTATCTGCTGACTATGATGCTTGATCCATGAATGGAACAACATCTCTTTTCGATAAATTTTGTATTCCCACAAGGAAGCGTCAACAAAATATGTTAAAACAAAGAGGTTGATCGAAGACCACTTTTAAATTGGCAATGGGCAAATGATTCCACAACTAAACCACACTCCTGGACAGACAGACGTTACCCGTAACTTTTTACAGCATCTCGTCACGCAAGGATTTGCGGGCGATATTGGTCAGCACTATGCTGATCGCCTAAGTATGGCGACGGACAATAGCATTTATCAGAATTTACCGGATGCCATTCTATTTCCTAAATCCCTGGCTGATATCGTGATGATCACCCAGTTGGCCGCCACCGATGAGTATCGTGACTTAACCTTCACTCCCCGTGGAGGAGGAACGGGCACCAATGGTCAGTCGCTGACGCATGGTGTTGTCGTTGATCTCTCGCGACACATGAATAATATTTTAGAATTCAACGCCGAGGAGGGTTGGGTTCGCGTTGAAGCGGGAGTAGTTAAAGACCAGCTTAATGCGTGGTTAAAGCCACATGGATTTTTCTTTGCCCCCGAGCTTTCCACCAGTAATCGCGCAACGATAGGTGGAATGGTGAGTACGGATGCCTCCGGACAAGGCTCTTTGGTCTATGGCAAAACCTCTGACCATGTGTTGGGGGCCTGCGCAGTATTACTGAGTGGCGAGGTTATCCATACTTGCCCCTTAACGACCGAGCAAGCGCTGACACGTGGTCAAGGCGTCGCTCAAGAAGCAGCGATCTATGGCGAAGTCCTGAGTAGTTGCCAAGATAATTACGCCTTGATTGAAGAAAAATTTCCTAAGCTCAATCGCTTTCTTACCGGCTATGATCTGCGACATGTCTTTTCACAAGAAGAGCAGCGTTTCGACCTTACCCGTATCCTCTGTGGGGCAGAGGGGTCGCTCGCCTTTATTGCTGAAGTTAAACTCAATGTGTTACCTCTGCCTAAAGTCCGTCAGCTGATTAATATCAAATATGATTCTTTCGACTCCGCGCTGCGTAACGCCCCATTCTTGGTAGAAGCGAAAGCGCTTTCTGTCGAAACTATCGATTCCACTGTATTGAATTTAGCGCGTGAAGATATTGTTTGGCACTCAGTGAGTGAATTAATCACCGATGTTGAGGGCCATACAATGCAGGGTATCAACCTGGTCGAGTTCGCAGGGAATGATCTTAGTCAGGTCGAGCAACAAGTTTCCGCACTGTGCCATCAACTCGAGGAGTTGCGTGCTAGCGGGCAGGCCGGCGTGATTGGTTACCAATGTTGTCGCGAGCTCGAACAGGTTGAACGGATCTATGCCATGCGCAAGAAAGCAGTGGGATTGTTAGGCAACGCGAAAGGGCGGGCTAAACCGATTCCATTTGTAGAAGATACCGCTGTCCCACCTGAACACCTCGCTGACTACATTACGCAATTTAGAGCCATTCTAGATAGCCATAAGCTATCGTACGGGATGTTTGGGCATGTCGATGCTGGCGTCTTGCATGTGCGCCCGGCGCTGGACATGACTTTACCTGAACATCATCAATTGATGCTTACCCTATCCGATCAAATTGCCGAACTCACGCGTGCTTATGGGGGTTTACTGTGGGGAGAGCATGGGAAAGGCTATCGTTCAGCCTATAGTGCGGATTTTTTTGGTCCAGAGCTTTATCACCAGTTACGGCGTATTAAAACGGCCTTCGATCCCGATAATCGCTTAAATCCAGGAAAGATCTGTCAGCCCTTAGATAATACATCGCCACTATTACCCATCGATAGCCCAACTCGTGGTTCATTCGATCGTCAAATACCGGTGGTGGTAAGAGAAAGCTGGCGAGGCGCGGTAGATTGTAATGGTAATGGCCTGTGCTTTAATTTTGATGCGAATACTCCAATGTGTCCATCAATGAAGGTCACGCGGGATCGTGTTCATTCACCCAAGGGGCGAGCGACACTCGTTCGCGAGTGGCTACGACTCTTGTCCGAACAGAATTTCAATCCACAGAGTCTTGATCATACCTCGAGTCTTTCCTTACGTTCACTCAGTCAGAAGGTAAAAAATAGCTGGCGAGCCCGCCAAGGCGAGTACGATTTTTCTCACGAGGTGAAAGAATCGATGAATGGATGTCTGGCGTGTAAAGCTTGCGCGACTCAGTGCCCTATTAAGATCGATGTGCCGGAGTTTCGTGCACGATTCTTAGAGTTATACCATACCCGCTATCTACGACCCGTTTCTGACCATATTGTCGCGAATATCGAACCCTTACTTCCCGTCATGGCTAAAGCCCCAAAAATGGTGAATTACTTATTATCACAACCCTGGGTGAATCAGCTAAGTCGACGCTCAGTGGGAATGGTGGACTTACCGCCTTTATCATACCCCACTTTACAACGTCAGCTCTCTGGGCACCCAGCTATGACTACGACGCTGGAAGACCTCCAAGCTATGACGGATGCTGAGCGCGAACATTACGTGGTGGTGGTGCAGGATCCCTTTACCAGTTTTTATGAGGCCACCTTAGTTCACGACCTTATTCAGCTGATCAGTCTTCTTGGCTATCGACCTGTACTATTACCGTTCGTACCAAATGGTAAGCCGCAGCAAGTTAAAGGGTTCTTGAAACAATTTGCACGGACGGCGCGGAAAAGTGCCGAGATACTCAATCGTGTTGCTACGTTAAATCTACCGATGGTTGGCACCGATCCTGCACTGGTACTCTGTTACCGAGATGAATATAAGATGCTCGGGAATGAACGTGGCAGCTTCAACGTCCAGTTAGCTCACGAATGGCTCGCAACCGCAGTATTATCGTTGCAAGAGCCTACACAGGCTAACGGTGAATGGTATCTCTTCGCACACTGTACTGAAGTGACAGCTTTACCTTCATCGACTCAGCAATGGAAGACCCTATTTAGCCAGTTTGGAGCGACGCTCCATACAATCAATGCTGGGTGCTGTGGAATGGCTGGCACTTATGGGCATGAGGCACGCAATCTGGATAACTCTCGAAAGATATTCGGTCTGTCATGGGAACTTCAGCTCGCGAATAAACCACTAGAACGATGTCTTGCCACCGGCTTCTCTTGTCGTAGCCAAGTAAAACGCTTTGGTGGGGAGAAAATTAAACATCCCCTCCAAGCCTTATTACAAATGGTGCGTGAACACCAATAAGCTAGCCTTAGCTCATTGAATCAGCGTATTGCAGGAACTCACGTTGCAATTCGCTGGCTTTCTGCCAATCCCCCTGGGCAATAAATACCTGACATAGCCCCGTCATCGAGTGACGGGCTAACTGGATTGTCTGTACCTTGAATAAGGGTTCACGCTGCACGTTACTATGGAGTTGTTCGAGTAATTTTTGATGTAAAAAGTAATTATCGTCGTCCCCTTGGGTATAGCAATAATCGGCGATTTTCAGGCTCATATCGTTGAACTGACGCAGTTGACCAAGGGTACAGTGTTGATGATATAGCGGACGCTCTGCGAGGTAATACTCTACGCGTAAACGCTCTAGCGTCTCTTGATAAGCGTCGAGATTACGAGTTATCCAGAGCGAGAATGAGTGGGGGATAGGCATAATAGCTCCTTATTTAATGATAATAATTATCATTATCATAGCGAGTTATTAAGTCTTTGCAAGAGTTGTTTAGAAATACAATAAAAAAAAATGGCATCCCGAAGGATGCCATTTTCTAGTCCAAGACTCTTACTTACGGTAAGAGTGAGCTTGGTTGTCCAGACGCTGGTTAGCGCGAGCTGCATCATCTTTAGCAGCTTGAACGTCAGTACGTACTGAGTTCAGGTCGGTGCTTAGTTGATCAACTTTGGTGTTCAGAGTTTGAACGTCGCTTGACAGTTGGTCGATTTTAGCGTTGCTAGAACAACCAGCAAGCAGAGTTGAACCAAGAATTACCGCGCCCAGTACCAGTTTAGTACGATTCATTATGTTACCCTCATTATTAGGTTTAATATCCATGTAGCCAGATAAGTATTACACAAAGTTTTTTAAGTTGAGAAATAATTTTTTATAAGAAGATGCTTAAAAGCGCTTATTCGATTAAATAGTGCTCACGTCATTTATTTCGATAAGTTTTTTAGGCATAACTGTGCGATTCAATCGGGATAACCTTTGAAATAAGGGCAAAAAATGCTATCGCTAATCTTATTTATCGATAAATAAAACAAAATTAAAAGGATAAAGTAATTAATTTTGAAAGGATTCTTAAGAAATTTTTGGAAAGGGCTACTTAAATTTGCCGCTGTTAATTATTACGACAGAGTGAAAAGAAAATAGTTCGAAAAATAATTTAAAAAAAAATTAATAGCGACTTTTTGACTGTTTTTTATTTGCTAGGATTAGCTCCCTCGTCGTCAGGAAGTTGCTCTTTGAAGGAGTTACGTCGCGCAGGAATTTGGAAAAGGCAAAAAAAAAGGCCAGAAAGCTGGCCTTAGGGTATCGAGTTAATACTAGACGAGATGAACGGAAGCTGTATTGGTGGTACCGCTTGGTACTAATGCACCTGAAACCATAACCACAACATCTCCTTTCTGAGCAAAGCCTTCTTCGAGAGCGATTTCTTTACCGATGCGGTAGAAGTCGTCAGTGGAAGTGATCGCTGGCACGAGGTGAGTGGTAACTCCTTTAGTTAATAGGAGTTGGCGGCAAGTCGTTTCATTGTCAGTCAGTGCGAGGATGGTCGCGGAAGGGAAATATTTACGAATTGATTTCGCAGATTTACCGCCCTGAGTCGCGACGATGATCAGTGTCGATTCAAGTTTTTCTGCTGTTTCTACTGCGCCACGACATACCGCTTCGGTAATACGCAGCTTACGGCCTTCTTTCAATTCATCAATACGGCTCTTCATGACTGAGTCAGTGCGCTGACAGATAGTTGCCATGATGGTGACCGCTTCCAAAGGATATTTGCCTTTAGCACTTTCACCAGAGAGCATGACTGCATCTGTTCCATCCAAAATGGCGTTAGCAACGTCGCCCGCTTCAGCACGAGTAGGACGCGGGTTTTTAATCATAGAATCGAGCATTTGTGTCGCGGTAATGACCACTTTACGTGCCTGATTACACTTCTTCACCATCATCTTTTGAGCAAAGATGACTTCTTCAACTGGAATTTCAACACCGAGATCGCCGCGTGCCACCATAATCCCATCAGAAGCTTCTAAGATCTCATCAAAATTATTGAGGCCTTCTTGGTTCTCAATTTTCGAGATGATCTGAATATGCTCTCCACCGTGCTGTTTTAAATGCTCACGGATTTCGAGTACGTCAGAGCGTTTACGAATAAAAGAGGCCGCAACAAAATCCACACCCTGTTCGCAACCGAATACGAGGTCGCGTTTATCTTTTTCAGAGAGGGCAGGTAGTTGGATCGAGACGCCAGGGAGGTTGACCCCTTTATTCTCACCGAGGTCACCGTTGTTAAGGACTTTACACACAACAGTGTTTTCGGCGACTTCTACCACTTCCATACCTAACAAGCCATCATCGACCAATACAGTATTACCAATGCTTAAATCTGCGGCAAAACCGGAGTAGGTAACGGCTACGCGTTCTTTATTACCAATCACTGATTGATCGGTAGTGAAAGTAAAGGTCTGGCCAGCTTGTAAGGAGACATCATTACCGCCTTCCAGCTTCATGGTGCGAATTTCTGGGCCTTTAGTATCAAGGAGTATCGCCGCATGGTGAGCGGTTTTACTCACGACTGCGCGCAGATTTGCGATACGTTGACCGTGTTCGTTGTAATCACCGTGAGAAAAATTTAGACGCATAACATTCATGCCCGCATCAAGCAGCTTAGTGAGCATCTCTTCTGATTCAGTTTTAGGGCCGATGGTACAGACGATTTTTGTCTTTTTCATGATAATTTTCTATTAGTTGAAATGGATGAACTTGTGCGGGGTAAAGCGAACGACGCCCGCTGGGAAAACTTCTATGGTGGAGTAAAACGAATTCTTTGAAATGAAAAGGAGATCTTTGAAACGAAGAAAGCAATATGCGTAGGAGAAGGCTTTACGCATTGAGCTAAAGATTTTTTGAGTGTAGTACACTCTGTACGTTAAGGATCTTATCACGCTATTCGTAAAGACCTTTTCAGTGGGTAACCGAGATATTATAGTCACTAAGAGTCCGGAAACCAACTAGAATTCGTTAACGGCTAAATAACAAATAATAGAAAAATGATGCAACTCAATCAATTGTAGCCTCTCGAAAGTCACTTATAGCATGTGACACTGAGAGGCCAGCGTCTTCTAAAGGGGTAAGACAAAGTGTGAGACCCTGGTAACTCACCCTGTAGTCGTCTTTATCACCACCAAATCTCCATTTGCGCGCCGACGCTTAATTCATCTCTGTTCCCACGACTCAATTTCAGGGAGGAGGTATCAGAATAGGCCATACCTTTACTCAGACCAAAGTCGTTCGACTCCGCATATCCCCATTTCTCTTTCCAGTCTGCATAAGTCACGTACAATCGTAGCGCAGGTCGGGCAAAATTCCCGGGCCCTGCTTGCCACTGTTGTGCGAGGGTTATTTTATATTGGCTATTAGTTTGTTGGGTTTTTTGCGATTTAACCTGGTCATAGCCCAACTCGACTAAGGTACTCATAGTCGGTGTCCAGTGATACATCGGACGGACGCCTGCAGTGAGCCAACGTGTCCCGTTATGATTATCACGTTGAATATCTTGATACATTGCGACATAGGTAAACCCCCAACGGTCATCGAACTCAACATTACCATGTTGAATGAGCCGTAGCATTTTCCCTCTATTATTGACTGCTGCGCCTTCAGCACGGCCATTATTTAATGATGTCATGGCGTCGGTCGCATACTGCAGCACCGAGGTACTCCATCCTTTTGGTAGCGTTTGTTGGTGCGATGCGGTAAAGAGGTACCCCTGTTTACTTGCATTGTTTGACAGGACGTAATTCTCGCTCGGATTGGCTCTGCCATAATCAAGTCCGAATTCAAGTGCCCCGCCAGGGTTGACGTTCAGATTGGCGATACGGAAATCGAGGGTATCAGTGATAACATCTTTTTCTCTCATTTGTTGTGAGATATAACCCTGTGAACCACCTGTTTCACTGTTTCGCGTCACGGCAAAAGAGATCGAGCTCCAACCAGTATTAATATTTTCTATACCGGCACCGGGACCTGAGATGTCCCAATAGTAAAAATCGATCATATGAACATCATGGCGCTGGTAGAAACGTTTACCTGCCCAAAGCTTGGCGCCAGGGAGTGCAGGGAAGAGATTCTCGGCCTGAATATTTACCTCACGCAGCGCGGGGGAGACGGCTTCAAAATCAGCTCGTTGTGAAACGGCATAGGCTAAATTAGTATCGAAATAAAAACTCGCGTCATCTTGCTGGCAAACTTGTTGTCCCAGTTTCAATTCAGCATAGGTTTCACATTCATTGCCGAGACGATATTTACTGGCCGCACCGGTAACAGTTTGGCACTGTTGTTCTCCTCCGCGACTGCTCCAGCCAATACCGGACCTTGCATAGCCTTTAAAATCCAAGGCACTGACCGGAAAAACCATTGCTGTGGTGGCGATAAATACAACGAGGGAAACCCTTCCTTGAGTCATAATTGGTCACTCCTGTGTCAATCAAACAGTAAAAAAATTAGTGATAAAGGGAGGTGGTGGCTGGCAGCTTGGGCCATGAACCCGCCTCACCGGATTATTAGTCCTCTTTACATAGCCACCATGCGGCTTGATAAGGTTTTAACCGACCTGCGGTCGGGTAATTGGTGACTGTAGGGTAATTTGCCCACAGCAGTTGATAGGGTGAGTCAGGGACTGAGGTTGGTGGGGACCAATCGACGCAGAGAGACGTTAGATTAGCGACGACCAACAATAGTTGATTATTCCAACGGCGAAGATAGCACCAAATTTCTGGGTGTTCGGGGAGTAGGTCGGTGTAGTCACCCAACTGGATAACCTCGCACTGCTTACGTAAGCGGATGAGTGCGCGATAGGTATGTAAAATAGAATCTGGGTCGGCGATGGCATCAGCAACATTAATTTGACGGTAATTGGGGTTAAGGCATATCCAGGGGGCGGTATGACTAAACCCCGCGTAGACCCCTTCGTCCCACTGCATCGGAGTCCGACTGTTATCACGAGATTTCGTCGCAAGGATCGCCAGTGATTCAGCAGTAGGGATGCCGCGATTACCTTGTTCAGTATAAAATGAGAGGCTCTCAATATCCCGATAGTGTGAAATATCGGTAAAACCAGCATTAGTCATCCCAATCTCTTCGCCTTGAAAAATAAAAGGGGTACCTTGCATACCGTAGAGCACCATCGCGAGCATTTTTGCGGAGACGACGCGATAGTGTCTATCTTCACCGAACCGAGAAACGACACGAGGTTGATCGTGATTCCCCCAAAATAGCGCCGTGTTGGCGCGTTGATGCATTCCCTGTTGCCAGTAATTAATAATCTGCTTAAGTTCTACAAAATTAGGCCGGGCTAAACGCCACTTATTGCCTTGGGGATAATCCACCTTTAAATGGTGAAAATTAAAGGCCATGGTCAGTTCGCGGTGATCACGTGCTGCATAGTGTTGGCAATGCGATAAGGTGGTGGAAGACATTTCACCCACCGTAATGAGGCCAAGGGGCTGGAAGACTTCCCGGCTTAGTTCCTGTAAGTATTGGTGCACCTTAGGCCCGTCCGTATAGAATTGTCGACCATCCCCGTTCGGGTCATCCACAAATTCAGCGGGTTTGGAAATGAGATTAATCACATCTAGCCGGAATGCATCAACACCTTTAGCCGCCCAAAATTGACAAATATCTTTGATGGCTTGACGCACTGGCGGATGTTCCCAATTCAGATCCGCTTGCTGCGGGCTGAATAGGTGTAAATAGTACTTCCCGGCGTCTTCTTGCCATTGCCAAGCACTCCCTCCAAATTTAGACAGCCAATTTGTCTTGGGACCAATTTATCTCCATGATGTGATGTCTCCTTAAGTCGTTGACGGGTGAAGATTTACTCTTCAACAGATAAATTGGGTTGCCGACGGCTCAAATAGTTTGCGAACAATAAGGTCAGAATGATCGGTACGGTGATAGCGATAAGCATGGCGAAGAAAAAGGTTAACCAAAACTGCGGCTGGATAGAGAGGATGCCTGGAAGACCGCCGACACCAATACCATTGGCAAGTACCTGATTAACGCCACAGAGCAAACCGGCGAGAGCTGAGCCGATCATGGCGCAAAGCATGGGGTATCGGTACTTCAAGTTCACGCCATACATTGCAGGTTCAGTCACGCCTAGATAAGCGGCTATCGCTGCGGGAACCGCAACGTCGCGCTGTTGACGACGTTTATCCCTTAGGATTATTGCAACCACTGCTGAGGCTTGGGCGATATTCGATAGCGCAATCAATGGCCATACCGGTGTGCCCCCCATGCTTTGAATCATCTGCATATCAATCGCTAGCGTCGTTTGATGGATGCCAGTGATTACCAGAGGCGCATAAAGAAAACCAAACAGCGCTGCGCCAATCGGCGCTAAACTTCCGGTCATAACATACTGAACGATAAACGCCACGCCTTCGCCGAGTAAACGACCAAAGGGGCCAATGAGCGCATGGGCTAATGGGATGGCGAAGAGTAATGAAGTGACGGGCACTAACACTAAATTTAAGGAAAGAGGAACAATGCGGGTGAGCTGCCGCTCAATTAGGGCTAACATCATCCCCGCGAGTATTGAAGGGATGACTTGCGCTTGATACCCGACTTTTTCCAGACTAAACCAACCAAAATCCCAAATTTCCGGAATTTGTTGACCTAATAAATAAGAGTTCATTAATTGAGGAGAAACTAAGGTGATACCTAATATAATCCCTAATATGGGGGTTCCTTTCATTTTAGTGACTGTTGACCAACATACCGCTACCGGTAAAAACATAAAAATAGCTTCGCTGGGTAACCAAAGTAATTCATAGATAGTCTGCCAGACGGGATAGTGTTGAGCGAGGGTCAGACCATTCTGGAAAGGAATATCGCCAATAATATTTCTAAACCCCAATATTAGGCCGCCACTAATTAATGCAGGGAGTAGGGGAAAAAATATTTCGGCGATATGCGAAAAGGCGGCTTCTGAAAAAGACATATTTTTACGAGCGGCTTGGCGAATAGAGGACTTATCTGAACTTGAGAGATCAAGGGTTTCCATCAAGGCTTGATAATATTCCGTTACCTGCGGTCCGATCACGACCTGAAATTGCCCGGCATTAGTAAAACAACCCTTTACCATCGGCAGCTTTTCAATCTCTTTGGGTTTGGCTAGGCTTGGGTCGTTAAGGACTAATCGTAAACGTGTAATACAATGGCTGACACTATTAATATTAGCCTGCCCGCCGAGTAATTTCACGAGGCTATCAATTTCCTTTTGATGCAGCTTACTCATAATTCATCCTTTAATTTTATAGCAGAGCTGACCTAACTTCAGCCAGAGGCAGAAGTTTAAGGCTGATAAATATATCGCTAAAGTTTAGAGGTGAAATTTAACCTGCTCACGTTATAAAGGCTTGTTAACAATTAACGCTGTGGGATGAAGATCACTAAATTAGCCTTATCATAGGATTAATTCAGAGGGAAAGATATTTTAAATTAATTATAACTTTAATAGATATATTTAAGAGGGAGAGGTAATTATTTAATCGAGTGAACTAAAAGAAGTGACGGTAAAAGTAACTTTATTTTAGAGATAGGGTATAAACAGTAAACTGAGGCGTTTGAATGGTTCGGTGTTTTATGGTGCGTCCGAGTGGACTCGAACCACCGACCCCCACCATGTCAAGGTGGTGCTCTAACCAACTGAGCTACGGACGCAGAATAACTCTAGATTATGGTGCGTCCGAGTGGACTCGAACCACCGACCCCCACCATGTCAAGGTGGTGCTCTAACCAACTGAGCTACGGACGCACACGCTGCATTGCTGCAGCGGGACGAATAGTATCGATAACCTTAGTGACTAGCAAGCAGAAAAAATCAAATATCTGCTCAAGCGGTTGACATGTAACCATTTGAGCAGGAATTTTAATCATTTTTAGCGGCTTGCTCGGCTCAAGATGACTGTTGCCGGTTTTTTCTGCAGTTTAATGATGCGGATCACCATCATAATTGCCGCAGACGTGAGGCCAATGATAAAACCACACCAGAATCCTGCCGGGCCCATGCGTGGCACGATAAGATCGGTCAAGCCTAAAATATAACCACTCGGTAAGCCCAATAGCCAATAAGCGACAAACGTAATGAAGAATATTGCTCGGGTATCTTTATAACCTCGTAAAATACCGCTACCGATAACTTGCACACTATCTGAGCATTGGTAAATAGCGGCGAGGAACATTAATTGGCCGGCGAGAGTAACGACTGCCGGGTCACTATTATAGAGTCGAGCGATATCATGGCGAAAAACGACCGTAGCAATGGCGGTACAGATTACAAAACACAACCCAACGGCTTGGGAGGTCCATGCCGCGATCTGAGCACCTTGAGTCGAGCCGCGTCCCAGTTGATAGCCCACGCGAATGGTACTCGCAACACCCATAGATAAGGGGATTACAAACATTAGTGAGCTAAAGTTTAATGCAATTTGGTGGCCCGCAACATCGACTATCCCGAGCGGTGATACGAGTATGGCGACAACCGCAAAGAGCGTCACCTCGAAGAATAGTGCGGAAGCGATGGGTAGCCCCAACGCACAAATTCTCTTAATCTCCACAAAGTTAGGTTTTGCCCAGCGCACGCTCGGACGGATATCTCGTAAGCTACGGGATTTTTTGGTCCACGCCCAAAGGCCGAAAAACATTAGCCAATAGACCGAGGCAGTGGCGACACCGCAGCCTACGCCGCCCAACGCGGGCATACCGAAATGGCCATAGATAAAAATATAGTTAATAGGAATATTGCATAGCAGTCCGATAAAACCGAACACCATGCTGGGCTTTGTTTTAGAGAGGCCGTCACATTGGTCGCGGATAACCTGAAAGAAGAGAAAACCGGGTGCGCCCCACATCAGTGCGTGGAGATAGCGTTCCGCGATATCCGCCATCTTTGGGTCGATGCCTGACATGGCACGAATAAATATGCCCGCATTCCAAATCACGGCAATAACGATAACGGAGAGGAACGCGGCTAGCCACATTCCTTGCTGTATGTGGTCGCCGACCTTATCACGCCGTCCCGAACCCGCCAAATGGGCGACAGTCGGTGTAATCGCCATCAATATACCGAGCGCGAATAAAATAACCGGTAACCAGATTGATGTGCCCACGGCGACGGCAGCCATATCGGTAGCGCTGACTGAGCCTGCCATCGTCGTGTCGACGAAGCCCATCGCAGTTTGTGAGGTTTGCGATAGAATAACCGGTATCGCCAACACGAGTAGCTGCTTGGCTTCTTTGAAATATTTTTGCACTAGATATCCTTAATCGACAAATTTATCCAGTTCGTTAGCTATCATCGCTGAACTCCTAATATTCATAAAGGAGAAAAAACGAAATATTTCATGTCGTCGCATTTGCCAATCATTTTCGCCGTGAATTTTATGATAGTCTGAAGCAAAATAAGGGGGATAGGATGTTTACTGGTATAGTGCTCGGCACCGCTGAAATAATTGAAATTAGCGAGCAACCGCTATTTCGTACGCATAAGGTCAAGTTCCCATCTGCTTGGCTGACAGACTTACAAATAGGGGCTTCGGTCGCCCACAATGGTTGCTGTTTAACGGTTACCGAGATAAAGGGTGATAGCGTAAGTTTTGATCTTATTAAAGAGACGCTAAGGGTCACCAATCTGGGAGGCCTTGCGGTTGGCGATCGCGTGAACATCGAACGTGCGGCGAGATTCTCAGACGAAATCGGCGGTCACTTGATGTCTGGTCATATAATGACTCAGGCAACACTCTGTAAAATTATTCAATCAGAACACAATCGTGAGGTCTGGTTTGAACTTAATGATGCGTCATTAATGAAATATGTCCTCCATAAAGGCTTTGTCGGTATTGATGGGTGCAGCTTAACCATCGGTGACGTTACCGACCGGCGATTCTGTGTGCATTTAATCCCTGAAACGTTGGAACGGACATTATTTGCCGAGCGTAAGTTAGGGGACAGCGTCAATATCGAAATTGATACGCAAACTCAAGCGATTGTCGACACCGTCGAACGGGTGTTAAACCAAACGAAAGCCTAATTATAAAGCTCCTTAGGGAGCTTTATGTCTCTTAGCGCGCTACGCGTATCCCGCCGTCTATACCACGACTAAATACTACCTGCCATAGTTGAATATCACGAGAGCGAAATGCCCCCGCGCAGGCATTAAGATAGTACGTAAACATACGCTTGAATCGGTCATCGTAACGTTGTGATAGCTCAGGCCATGCTGCAAGGAAGCGCTCATACCAAGCCATTAGCGTTCTATCGTAATCGGAGCCGATATTGTGCCAATCTTCCATGACGAAATGAGGTTCACTGTATTCAGCGATATGTTTGACAGAGGGCAGGCAACCGTTGGGGAAAATGTATTTATCAATCCACGGATCGACATGCAAGTTGGTGGCGTTTGCCCCGATTGTATGTAAGACAAACAAGCCATCGGGCTTGAGGTTCCGCGCCGCTACATCAAAATAAGTTGCATAGTTTTTAGGGCCGACATGTTCGAACATTCCTACAGACACGATCCGATCGAATTTTTCATGTAAATCGCGATAATCCTGTAAGCTGATGTCAACATCCAATCCCTGGCAGCGTTGCTGGGCCATTTTTTGTTGTTCTGCCGAGATGGTTACACCGGTGACCCTAACCTGATAATGTTTGGCTGCATATTCACTCAATCCACCCCAACCGCACCCTATATCAAGCAATGTCATTCCAGGCTTGAGTTGTAATTTACGGCAAATCAGATCGAGCTTAGCTTCCTGAGCTGCTTCAAGGGTATCGGCAGTAGCCCAGTAGGCACAAGAGTACTGCATGTAAGGATCGAGCATCAAAGCAAATAAATCGTTACCGAGATCGTAATGCTCTTTCCCGACGATCCAAGCACGCTTTCTTGATTGAAGATTAGTTAACCTTGCGGTAGCGATACGTAAGGTATCTTTAAAATGGTGGGGGAGTTGCTGATCTAATTTGTGCCGCAAAACCTTAGTGAAGAAGATGTCTAACCGGTCGCACTGCCACCAGCCGTCCATAAAACTTTCACCGAGGCCCAGCGATCCTTCTTGTAAAACACGTTTAAAGAATTGCGGGTTAACGACGCGTATATCACCAGGCCGAGACCCATTAATCTGGATATCAGCACTTTCGAGCATTTCCTGCGCAATACGAAACCAATGATCTTCTTTGAAACTCGCTTTTTCGAGACATGACGTAGACATATGCGTATATCACCTGTTCAAATAACACACTACGCTCGGGCGCGTGGGTATGAATTTCGTGGAAAAGCAGACAGCTATTCATCAGGGACAATCAATTTTTTTTATAATAGGGCGGGTTTGTAAAGTTCTGTCTAACTCGCTCCGCCGAAATCAGTATAGGACTGACTTCAGCAGAGTTCAATACACAAAAAGTGGGATGTTGACGACCGATCAGTCAGCAGAGTCTGTGCGTGAGTATTGGCAAAAATAGCCGACGAATGCCAAAAGCGCGGTGGTGGCCATTGCAGTCACTGTAACCGTTAAGACATGCGATATATGGGACGATACCCACAAGCTGAAGATAAAGCATAATCCTAGTTGTACAAAATTCTGCACGGAGGCGGCCTTACCGCTATGCGCTGGGAAGACTTTTAAGGCCTTAGAGACCACTATGGGATAAATAGCCCCGTTCGACATCGCCATCAAGCTGAAAGGAACCAGCAGTAGGGTGAGGGACGGTGTCATCCACCATCCCACGATCATTAACGCCAATACACTCAAACAGTAAACCAATAGTAACCAAGGCAGAAGTTGGTCGCCGGTAAAACGATTTAATAACGCCCGGCAACCAAAGCCACCGATTAAGAAAGTGACCGTTTGTGGAAGGTAGCTGAGGCCAATCTCGCTTGGCGTTAAGCCCAACTGCCCCATAATAAAGGGTGAGCCGGTTAACCAAGCAAAGAAACTCGCCGAACAGGCGGCGTAAATCAGGATATTCCCGATAAAGGTCGGCTGCAACAGCAATTGCTGGTAAGGAAGGCTTTTGATGTCCTCAGTGTGGCTCGGGCGTTGAGCCGGGATGAGATAACAGGTCAACACCAATAATAACCCGCCGAGCAATGCCAGAGTCAAAAAGATTGCTTGCCAGTCGAAATGATTGATTAACCAAGCGCCAAGTAGCGGTGCGAGAGCGGGCGACAGCGCAACAAGAGGCATGATCGCGGCGAACATTTTATGCGCTTTCTCTTTGGGAAAGTGGTCAAGAACTAAAGACTGCCAGCACACTGCAGCCGCACAAACTCCTGTGGCTTGAAGAAACCGCAATACGAGTAACACCCTTGCATCGCTGACCCACGCGACCGCCAAACAGCTTAGTGTAAAGAGTGCAAGCCCACAGCACAGTACCGACCGACGGCCAATTTTATCAGATAGCGGCCCCCAAAAAAGTTGTGCACAGCAAAAGCCGGCGAGAAACAGACTTAGACTCGCGCTGACCTTATTAGCTGTAGTACTTAGTGATTCCTGGATCGCCGTAAATGCTGGCAGATACATATCGGTGGCAAGAAATCCAAGCATGCTCAGTAAAGCCAGATAAACAAAGAAGAGTTTAGGATGTTGCATGGTAAGTCCCAGTGTAAAGAATCCGGCGAGTGTAAAAGGGTGCATAGTTATTTGTAAAACGGTAATATTTGCCATCATCCATCAAAAAAATTGAAAGCAAAATGTGGTCAGAGTATACCTTAACCGTTATCGATAGCGTGGCAAGAAATGGAAGCTTCTCTGGCGCGGCTCAGGAGCTACATCGTGTACCCTCGGCCATAAGCTATTCGGTCAAGCAAGTGGAAGAGTGGTTAGCCACAGCGCTTTTCGAGCGCCGTCATCGGGATGTGGTATTAACCGCTGCGGGCAAGCATTTTCTGACAGAAGCACGTGGTGTTATCAAAAAAATGAATGGCACGCGCCAGCAGTGCCAACAGCTTGCTAATGGGTGGCGTGGGCACTTTTCCATTGCAATAGATAGGATCGTCAAACAAACGCGCGTCGAGCAGCTGGTGGTCGATTTTTACCAGCATTTTCCCGATATTGAGCTGCACATTAATGATGAGGTATTCAATGGGGTATGGGATGCACTGGCGGATGGACGTGTCGATATGGCTATCGGTGCTACACAGGCTGTTCCTGTGTCTGAACGCTTTACAGTGCGAGATATGGGTAAGTTATCGTGGAGCTGCGTTGTGGTCAACGGGCACCCGCTTCATATGCAGGAAGATCTCAGTGAAGATGAACTGCGCGCTTGGCCGTCACTCGTTATCGAGGATACCTCGCGAGTACTCCCTAGGCGCGACACGTGGATACTGGACAACCAACGCAGACTCGTCGTCCCTAACTGGCAGGTGGGACTGCGCTGTGTACTCGCAGGGCAGTGCGTGGCGATGATGCCTACTCACATAGCATCGCCCTTATTGGCTGAGGGGAGGTTAGTGAGTTTACCCATCAGTTTTCCTGATAGCCCTTGTTGTCTAAGCTGGCGGGAGAATCGCTTTTCACCCGCCTTACAATGGGCCTTAGAGTATCTAGGGAGCACTACCACGTTACATCAAGAGTGGCTAGCGTCGCCTTTGATTAACGGCGGTAATCGATAAATGGGCCATCAGTGACTGAGCGACGCTCAACGAGTTGCGGGTGGATTTCGAGGCGTTGTGCTTCATCGCGTTTATTAACGATACGATCGAGCAGCATTTCAAGCGCCTTCTCGCCCAATTCGATTTTGGGTTGGTGAATGGTGGTGAGCGCCGGGGTGAAGAAGCGCGAATTACGAATATTATCGTAACCGATCACCGAAATATCTTGCGGAACACTCAGGCCCTGTTCATTGGCTGCGCAGATAGCCCCCATCGCCATCACATCGCCACCACAAAATACAGCAGTCGGCCTCTGTGGCTGTGACAAAATCTGCTGCATAGCGTTATAGCCTGATTCAGACTCGAAATCGCCCTGAACTATCCACTCATCGCGCGGCGTAATGCCGGCATCCTCTAATGCTTTGATGAATCCCGCGAGGCGCCCCCCACCGGTATGACGCTCCATTTGCCCAGGAATACAACCAATATCGCGATGACCGCGTTCTAGTAAATAGCGCGCAGCTAAGTGGCCGCCAGCAAAAGCATTATCTTCAACCGTATCAGTGAAACTAGCTTGTGAACTTCCCCAATCCATTACCACCATTGGCATTTGGCTATGCGCTTCCAATATCTTTAGGAGAGAATCGGGATATTCAGCACACATCACCATTAATCCGTCTACACGCTTTTGTGCCATCATCGAAAGGTACGCGCGTTGTTTCTCGAAATCAGTATGCGCGTTAGCGAGTAACAGCGTATAGCCATGTTCGAAGCATTTCTTTTCGATAGCTTCAATAATCTCTGCCCAGTAAGGTGCTTCTACTGAGGTCGATAGCAAGCCGATGGTCTTAGTCGTGTTAACTTTTAAGCTGCGTGCAACGGCGCTAGGAGAATAATGTAAGGTATTAATTGCCTCCCATACCGTCTGTTGCGTCTGTTCGGCAACAAACCGTGTTTTGTTGATGACATGAGAGACAGTGGTGGTGGAAACCCCGGCGAGTTTTGCTACATCTTTGATCGTTGCCATAAGGGGCATTCTCCTAGGAAAGCGTTTGCGTGTTGCGCAACTAAAAATAAAGGGGGTGGATTCTAGCAGGCTGTTGGCGGTAAAACGAGCTTTTTGCGCAACAATGCAAAAGTGTTTTTGCCGAGGAGGTCGGTTAGCGAAAGAGAAACAGTACGCAGGACATAAAAAAACCCCGACATGCGGGGCCTATTGAAATAGCGAGAGAGGCTAGCGTACGGAGCTGGGAGTCATCACCCTACGTGCGCCAATATAGTGTTTTTGCCAGTATTCGCCCGTAAGATCGGTGATTTGGATATCTTTGCCGGTACGAGGTGATTGGATAAATTTACCATTGCCTACGTAGACTCCAACGTGGTCAGCGGCGCCGCGACGGTGGATCCTGAAGAAAACTAAATCGCCTTTTTGCAGGGAGTTTCTTTTCACTGGCGCTGCGTCACGTAAGTGGTACATCTCATTAGCGGTACGAGGGATCTTAAATTTCACTAAGTCTTTATAGGCATAGTACACCAAGCCACTACAATCAAAGCCAGTGTGTGGAGAGCTGCCCCCCCATTGATAAGGCTTACCCAGTTGATTCATTAATTTACTCATCGCAGTCTGGCGCGCTTTTTGATATTTCTGATGGTGGGTAGCACTCATCACCATTGCAGCGGAAGTTGGAGAGGCGATACGCGTATTGTGTCGGGCAAGCACTTTCTGGCCGGCATAGAATTTCTTTCTCGTTAAGCGTGCGTTGGCCAATTTATGTGATTTAGATGAGCGTGTAGTAGACGCTTTAGTCGAACTTCTAGCAATGTGCTTAATTTTCTGGGGTTGGGGGTGTTTGGAACGTTTAGAGGCTGTTTTTATCGGTTTTCGCTTACGGCGAGTATCATCCGCAGCCACTTTTTTTACAGATTTGTGGGCGGTTGCATTAAGATGCCGATGCGGGGCCGCTTCAGCGATATTGAAAAAAAGCTGCATAAAAGCAAGAATTGAAAGCGTAATTATTAGCCGCATAGTTATTATTTAGTCAGTGATGTACTCAAAAAAGAGTCAGTGAGTAAAAAAACCTCTGACAGTGTCGTCAGCCCCATAAGCCATTCTAATCCAGAACTTTTCGAAAAGTTAAGCTAGAATTTTAATAAATCTGTTACTAAGCATGAGTGTCCTGCCCAGTTATCCTCTATTTCGTCTATGGTAGGGGAAATAGGGACCTTTTATGTGATCTTAATCACATTATTAGTGGTGATTAAGAAAATTCTTACTCCGAGAACCATTTGCGGGATATCACCTCAGGCTATTTCACTCTATGCACGATAAACGCTACAATACCTGAAACTACGTAGTCGTTAAGGAAGCAAAATGAGCACTCTTGAAAAAATTAAGACACAAATTTCTGAAAACCCAATTCTTCTTTATATGAAAGGGTCACCAAAATTACCGAGCTGTGGTTTTTCTGCACAAGCGGTTCAAGCGCTATCCGGCTGTGGTGAGCGTTTCGCTTACGTAGATATCCTACAGAATCCAGATATCCGTGCTGAGCTGCCTGCTTATGCGAACTGGCCTACCTTCCCACAACTTTGGGTAGACGGTGAGCTGGTAGGGGGCTGTGATATTATCATGGAAATGTACCAGCGGGGGGAACTGCAGCCACTGATTAAAGAGACTGCAGATAAATATCGCGAAGCAGAATAATTTGTTCTGACAGTATTATAGTGGTGGGCAGGTTTCCACCACTTCTGATGCCTCTTCGTTAATAGGTAACGGCCAGCCGCCTAATCGCTTCCACCTATTGACTAACTCGCAGAATAAGCTCGTCGTCTGTTCAGTATCATAGAGCGCGCTATGCGCTTGTTCGCTATCAAAACTAATCCCCGCACTAATGCAGGCCTTAGCTAGCACCGTTTGCCCTAACACCAAGCCACTCAGCGCGGCGGTATCGAAGGTGGCAAAAGGATGAAATGGGTTGCGTTTTAAGCTTGCGCGCTGTGCAGCAGCCATCGTAAAGCTATGATCGAAGTGGGCATTGTGCGCCACGATCACCGCCCGGGAACAATCCGCCTCTTTCATACCTTTTCTTACCATCTTAAAAATAGCGTGAAGCGCATCATATTCGCTGACGGCGTGTCGCTCAGGGTCATCAGGGTTGATCCCAGTGAACGCTAATGCTTCAGGGTGCAAAATAGCCCCTTCAAACGGTGTGATATTAAAATGAATTTTCTGGTCTTCGACTAGCCAGCCATCCTCGTCCATTCGAACGGTTATTGCCGCAATTTCAAGCAGCGCATCTGTCTCAGCATTAAAACCGGCAGTTTCGACATCGATAACAACGGGGTAGAAGCCACGAAAGCGGTGTTTGAGCAGGTTTGGGTTGGCAGTGTCTGACATCTGTCTCTCAATAACAGTAAAAAAGGGTCGGCAAGTATGACAAAAACAGGGCTGCAACGCAGCCCTTAATCAACGATTAATCGTTATTTAGTCCAAGACCAGCGTCTTTTTTCTCGATTAATTCAATTTTGTAGCCATCAGGATCTTCGACAAAAGCAATGACCGTCTTGCCGCCTTTAACAGGACCAGCTTCACGAGTGATGTTACCACCCGCTTGACGGATACGCTCACACGTCTCTGCAGCAGAGTCGACTTCCAAGGCGATGTGTCCATATCCTTTACCAAGGTCATAACTCTCCACGCCCCAGTTATAGGTTAGCTCTAAAACAGCGCCTTCGCTTTCATCGGTGTATCCAACAAACGCTAACGTATACTTATATTCGGTATTTTCGCTAGTGCGTAGTAAGCGCATGCCGAGTATACGAGTGTAGAAGTCGACGGCACGATCTAAATCGCCGACACGGATCATTGTATGTAAAAAACGCATAAAACCTCACAACTTAACGTGTAAATAATAAGTAGGGTATCAGTTTTTCACGTCGTGCAAAAAGGGATAATCGATATATCCACGTGCATCACCGCCATAGAACGATTCTGGGTGCTGCGTGTTCAGCGGTGCATTCTGTGCGAAACGCTCCACGAGGTCAGGGTTAGCAATAAAGTCACGTCCAAAAGCGACGGCATCGATAAGTCCCTGTTTGACGAGTTCGTTACCTTTTTCCAAGGTATAGGCGCCAGCACCGATAATCGTGTTGCTAAAGGCTGCCCTAACCGCTTGTCGGAATTCTGCGGTATAAGAGTTACCGCCAGCCCAGTCTGGCTCTGAGAGGTGGAGATAAGCGAGGTCGAAGCGGTTAAGCTGTTGGATTAGCCATACCGCATCCTCTTCCTCATGCGGGCCATTGCCTAGCGCTTGAAAGGTTCCGACTGGAGAAAGGCGGATCCCGATATGGCGTGGGCCCCAAACGCGTGAAATCGCCTCGATAATTTCAAGGACAATGCGCGCACGATTTTCTCGGCTGCCACCATATTCGTCAGTCCGCTGGTTTGACTCTGGCGATAAGAAGGCATGAAGTAGGTAGCCGTGTGCAGCGTGTAACTCCAACAGGTCAAAGCCTGCTTGCTGAGCGTTAATCGCGGCCTGCTCGAAATCTTTAACAACTTGTTTAATCTGCGCCAAGCTCATCGCTTGCGGCAGAGTTGTTTCGCTGCGGTAAACCTCGCCTTGCTCATTTTTGAGCGAGGTACGCGTTTGAGAAGGCAGTGCGGAAGGAGCTTGAGGTGCCGCGCCATTAGGCTGGAGCGAGGAGTGGGAGATACGACCCGTGTGCCACAACTGGACTCCAATTTTACCCTGCTTTGCATGCACGGCTTGTGTGATTGTTTGCCAAGCAGCCACTTGTTCCGCTGTATGTAAACCCGGCGCGCCAGCATAGCCTTTAGCTTCGAAGGAAATTTGCGTAGCTTCAGTGATAATCAATCCCGCCGAGGCACGTTGTTGATAGTAAGTTTCCATCAATTTTGTCGGGATATCTCCTGGCTCTACGCTTCTTAAACGCGTTAAAGGTGCCATGAAAATACGGTTGTTAGTCGTTATTGCGCCGAGATCTAGAGGCGAAAAGAGGGACAACGTAGACATAATGCTCTCCTGCTATAATAAGTGGTATGAAACACAGAGTAGATTTCGCAGCGCTGATCGACAAGAGGCAAAACCTACTATCGCACAGAACAACAAGTCGGCGTAATGACGGCCCTGAAAAGGAGCGCCAAGCATGTCACAACAACTCGAAATGTTTACGCTGCCTAATCCTTGTCGAGGACTATGCTAGACCAATTCTCGGGGATATTGCAAAGGATGTTATCGCAGTCGTGAAGAGCGTTTTGGGTGGCAAACATTCAATGACGCAGAAAAACACACTATATTACGACTCTGCACACTGAGACGGCGTGCAGCCCATCGTCCTCACGCCACTCCCCACGAAGAGGTCATCCATCAGGGGGAACTATTTTAGCTCTTGCGGGGGTAACGCATGGCTGAGCTGAGCGAGCGAGCAATAGAGCCGCCACAGAATACCGGCAAGGCGTATTGAATCTGGATCAGAGCTGGCAGCCAGCTCAGCTTGTTGGCGGGTCAATTCAGTTAACACGGATTTTAGTTGTGTCGCGTGGACACCACGTTCGCTAATAATACTCTCGAGTATTTGAAAGCAGCGGTCGCGTTGCGCCCGCAGAGCGGTAGAGGAAGTACGCCATGCGCGCAGCTCCCAGACTATGTGCGCACTATTTTGTAGGACAACGCCCCAACGCAATAGCCAAAGCTTCGCTTGAGTATTCTGGCTCGTTTTCAACTGATTTATATGGAAATAGAGCCGCGATTCAAAGTGATTAGGACTCGCTGAGGGTTTCGGGCGCAGTTGGTCGCGAAATCCGCGACGTATCGCGCGAATATGACGTAAGCTTTTGCGATCATCCGAGCTAGGGCGAATAAGAACAAACGCAAGCCAGGCAAAAATAACGCCACAGACTTTTGCAATATCCCCGTTGAGTACGGTGCCATAGTCCCAGCTAGGGGGGTTACTCACAGAAATAAACGATCCCATAAAGACGACAATCTGTCCCCAGAGTGCTGCGCGTTTGGGTAATAACAGTTTGAAAAGTTGCAAAGTCACGATAAGAGGGAATAGCACGATAAGGAGTTGCCATAGCTGGTTCACCTGCACCATTAGGCCGAATTTAATCACGAAGCTGAGTACACAAAGAATTAATAATGTTTTGAGTAGTAAAGTCACGCTCGACGAGGGTGAGGGGGCGGAAGAATATAGCACGCAAGCAATTGCGGTTAGCGTTAATGCCGCAGGCCCTTGGTCCCACTGGGTATAAATTTGAAAAGTACAGCCGAGTACGATGGCAAAAAATGTTCGCCCTGCACTCAATAGTGCCTCAGCACGATCTGACTCAAGCGCTAACGCGGGCACTTTTGGCGGTCGTAATTGTTGGTTATGTTCGACATTATCGAGTAGGCGCATCCATCGCTGGACATCGAGGTAGAGCCAACAAAAATAGCGTAGCCGAGTGACGAAGGCTATCTGTCGGTAATCTCCCTGAGATATCGATGGCGTAACTGTATGAATGATCTTGGCCAATGTTTCGTACACCAAGGTTGCTCCAGCTCCGTAAGCAGTGCTTCAATCGCAGTGTAGACCGTATCGGGCGCCTCCGGCCAATTCAGCAACATCCTCCGCAGACCCGACAGCACCCCGGTTAGACGAAGCTGCTGATGCAGTACGTAATTCAATACACTATTTTGTCGGCGGTAGCGGTAGTGACTCCAATACGCCTGAATACGTAGCAAATTCGTCGTAAGGATCTGGCCAATCATGGTTTCGTGAGCCGTCTGAGCGTTCTCGGCCGTCTGTTTATTGAGTAATAGACGGGCATGCTCAAGTAATCGCGATTGCATTTGCTTGAGGGTAGTCATCAGCGTATCGCCATCCGATGTACTGGGTAATAGCATCATCATCAGACCCGCGCATAATATACCGGTTATCGCTTCACAGACACGTGCTTGTGCAATATCCCACAGTTGACTGGATTCGGTAATATTGACAGTACTAAAGGCGATCAGCGCCGCAGTATAGCCCGCGAGGGAGAACGCGTAGGCGACGTTATTTTGGTGCAGGTTAGCTATCCACGTACAAAACCCGAGCCACGTGGCGAAACCGAAGGTAAATAACCATGGGTCGTTTAGTGTATAACCCGCGATGAGGATCGCCGCCAGCGCGCCTACCAAGCTTCCTACAATACGACCTAAACTTTTACTAATCGCCCCCCCTACGGTGGGAAAACTCACTACCGCGGCCGAAGTCATGGCCCAGTAAGGTTGATCGAGATTGACGCTGTAGGCGAAGCTCAAGGCGAGACACATGGCGAGAGTGTTACGCAGTGCATAGCGCCATTGCGCGGCGGAGGCGCGAATCCAAGGCAAATTTTCCCACGCCAACCACTGCCAAGACATTACTGTGCTTCCGGATGAATAACGATAGTGCAGGTCGTACCGGCGACTAAGAGCTGTTGAGGGGGGAGTTCGGTCAGTCGAATGCGTATCGGCACACGCTGTGCTAGCCTCACCCAGGGTACGGTCGGTTTAACGTCCGGGACTAAGCTGCTGTCTGCATCGACACTCTGATCGCTGATCGCACGACCGATACTTTCTACTTTACCCTGTAGCGTAGCATTATCGCTGTACAAAGTTAGCGTAGCGTTGAGACCTGAGCGGATATTACGAAGTTTTGTCTCTTCAAAATAACCTACAGCATAAAATGATTGGCTATCGACTAAAGCGAATAAGGTAGAACCTGTATTAATATAGTCCCCTTGACGCAGATGGAAATTAGTAACCCAACCGTCAACCGGGGCAACCACTTTGGTTTGCGCCAGATTCCATTCAGCTTGATCTACGTTCGCTTTAGCGGCAAGCATACTGGCCTTCATTGCACTGGCTGACTGACGATAACTGTCTTGATCTTCTGCAGAAATCACATTGGTCGAGAGCTGTGTTCGACGCATGGCCTCGTGTTCAGCTTTACGTAAATCAGCCTCGCTTTTAGCGAGCTGAGCTTGGGCATTCTCGAGCGCAATCTGGTAGGGGCGGGGATCTAATGCGAGGAGAAGATCGCCTTTATGTACAAATTGATTATCTTTTACGGGTAGTTGCATCAACCTTCCATCCACTTCCGCGGCGACCTTAACCATCTCCGCATGAATTTTACCGTCACGTGTCCAAGGCGATTGCATATAATAATTCCACATCCACCATGCGGCGAGTACTGCAATCGCAAAGGTAAATAGCGTTGAAAAATAGCGTAAGGCATTAAATTTCATTTAGGGTTTTCCTACGACAATCTTAGTAACGCCAACGAGGCGGAAACACAAAGAAAAAAGAGAGAGAGATCGAGCAAAGTAGGGTGCCAGACTTGGCCGGAATAAATTTTATGTCGGATTAAGGGATGGATAAGAAGCCAAAAAAAGAAACCAAGTAATACTGATTTAAAGATAGGAGGGAAGAACAACATGTCACCCACAACCAGTTCGGTCAATGCTGAGGTGAGTGGAAAGTGTGACACGTACATGATTAAATCCCTTATTAAGCTAGATAACTCTTAAACAAATTGTTGTTTTAACCGATACTTATTTGTAATTCCGAAAAGGAAAACGGAAAATAGTCTAAAACTGACTATACTACTTAGCAAACTAATTATAGGTAAAGTTATGGAATCTTCATTGGGGACAGACTTAGCAAGACTCGTACGTTTATGGCGAGCCATTATCGATAACCGCTTGAAGCCATTGGGCCTCACACAAACTTTGTGGGTCACGCTGCACAATATACATGAGCTTCCTGCCGAACAATCGCAGATACAACTGGCAAAAGCGATAGGCATCGAGCAACCATCCTTAGTCAGAACGCTTGACCAACTCGAACATAAAGGATTAATTGTCCGCTCGACGTGTGCCGAAGATCGTCGTGCAAAACGCATATCGTTAACTGAACAAGCAGCACCGATTATTGAACAACTCGAATCGGTTATCGTACAAAGTCGTAATGATATCCTTCAGGGGTTGTCCAGCGAAGATCGGCAGCAATTAAAGAGTTTAATCTCGCGTTTAGAAGAAAACATTGTCGAAATTCAAAAAAACGAGTTAAAAGCCTAAAATATCTCGATCATAATCTTACGCAAATACCTTTTTTCACCACCAGTGATAGAAAATACTAGATATAAAAAACCCCTCCTAAGAGGGGTTTTTTATATCTAAAACTAAAGTTAGCGGCGAGGTGAAACGGTGACTTGGCTACCGTTGGTCGCAATGGCAACGCGTTGACCGGGAGAGTAACGGGTCGCAGCTTGTTTCTGAACGACCATGATAGTATTGCCGTCATCCTTGCGGATTTCTAACTCAACACCATTCGAGGTATTAGCCGCACCCTGAACGCCTTGGCCCGCTACACCACCGAGCACAGCGCCGCCAGCGGTAGCGAGACTTCTTCCTGCGCCACCGCCGATGGTATTACCCAAGAAACCACCCAAAATTGCACCGCCGATGGCCCCGATAGCATTGCTGTCGTCACCGCCTTGGATTTTGACAGGTCTTACCGAAACGAGCGTCCCGTAGGTAACATTTTGTACCTGCTTGGCTTCGTTGGCAGAGTAAACGTCGCCAGACAGTGAGTTGTCATTGACACATCCTGTAAGGGTCATAGCAACAGCCATGGCTGCAGCAACAGTTGAAAACCGTTTTAACATTTGAAACTCCTTTCAATATTGAGTGCATTATCAACTATGCAGGCATTAGAAATCTTATTAAGTATAGTACAATCTAAAACGATGATTCCAGCATAGCCACTTAGCATTAAGTTTAGCGGGAAAACATTAACAATAGCTCAATGTGTTACGACGATTTTGTTTAAATGAGTCACAGATGGGCATTGAGCCAACTTTCAGGGGAGTGGTCATATGCAAACGGGACGTTATATCGGTGTGATGTCAGGCACTAGTTTGGATGGGATAGATGTTGTCCTCGCAGCAATCGATCAAAATATAGTGGCCTTACAGGCTAGCTATTGTCATCCCATGCCGTTGGAAATCCGCGAACAAATATTGGGTGTCAATCAGGGGCAATCTGTTACGTTGTCACAGGTGGGGCAGCTTGATACCCGACTAGGCCGGCTATTTAGCGAGGCCGTCCTGCAGCTGATGTCGCAAGAAGGCTTGTCTGCGCAAGACATCGTTGCAATAGGTTGTCATGGACAAACTGTCTGGCACGAGCCGCAGGGCGACGCTCCCTTTAGCCTACAGTTGGGCGACAATAATACTATCGCGACGCGAACTGGGGTTACCGTGGTAGGAGACTTCCGCCGACGAGATATGGCTCTAGGAGGGCAAGGGGCACCGTTGGTACCAGCCTTTCACCGCGCCTTACTTACCCATCCCTATGAACGGCGAGTTATTTTGAATATCGGGGGTATCGCCAACGTATCATTGCTCTCTCCTGGGGAAATGGTGAGAGGGTTTGATACTGGGCCCGGAAATATACTCATGGATGCCTGGATGTGGCATCACCATCAGCGTCGTTACGATAAAGACGGGCAATGGGCAGAGTCTGGTCAGGTCGACCAGGCATTGTTAAATGTGATGCTCGACGACCCTTGGTTCAAACGCCCCGTACCGAAAAGCACTGGCCGGGAGTATTTCAATTTTAGATGGATTGAAAATAAACTCGCACACTTCGCCGCGATCGCTCCGGAAGATGTTCAGGCTACTTTATTAGCCCTTACCGCGATAAGCGTGACAGACTTGATAAAACAGCAAGGTGAGTGGCATCGGTTACTGGTCTGTGGCGGCGGTGGGCATAATATGGCCTTGATGAAATATATTGCGAAGCTGTTACCCAATACTCAAGTGGGGCTGACCGATGAAGTCGGGATTAGCAGCGATGATATGGAAGCACTAGCCTTCTCGTGGTTAGCTTACCGTACTGTCTCTGGACTGCCTGGAAATCTACCTGCTGTGACCGGTGCGAAGGATTTTACTGTGCTAGGCGCGATTTTCCCTGCGAATCCACTGAGTACACGATAACCTGATTTATCACCAATGTATAAGCGAGTGAGTTATGAGCCAAGACCATGATTCTTTTTCAAGATTAACCGACATACGCCGTGAGTATACCCTTGGCGGGCTACGCCGTGAGAATTTACCTGAAACACCCATCGAGTTGTTTAATCAGTGGTTGCAGCAGGCCTGTGAGGCACAGTTACCCGATCCGACAGCCATGTGTGTCGCGACAGTCGACCAGCAAGGCCAACCTTACCAACGCATTGTTTTACTCAAGCATGTCGATGAGCAAAGTATGACGTTTTATACCAACCTAGGGAGCCGTAAAGCGCAACATTTGCAGGAAAATAATCGTATTTCGCTGCATTTCCCGTGGTACTTCTTAGAAAGACAAGTCATGGTTATCGGTCGGGCAGAGAAGCTACCCGTGTCTACGGTAATGAAATATTTCCATTCGCGTCCCTTTGAAAGTCAAATCGGAGCTTGGGTGTCAAAACAGTCCAGTCGGATCTCAGGGCGTAGCCTGCTCGAAACGGCTTTTATGCAGATGAAGCAAAAGTATCAGCAAGGGGAGGTCCCATTACCCAGTTTTTGGGGGGGCTATCGTGTCGCGATTGAGGCAGTTGAATTCTGGCAGGGAGGAAAACATCGGCTTCACGACCGATTTATCTATCAAAAACAGGATGATTGCTGGAAAATCGATCGCCTTGCGCCATAACTCGTAAATTAATGCGTTCAGAGCTGGAACCTTTGGGCATAGCGAATTATTCTATGGCGCTTACTTTATTCGCCGGTGGCGGAAACTGTGTACCAGTTTAGGTGCAGACTGTTCAACGTGGAGTCATTAATGACCAGTAGTAACCTTATCCAACAATTGCAAGAAAGAGGGCTGATCGCCCAGGTAACGGATGAAAAGGCGTTATCAGAGCGACTGGCACAAGGGCCTATTGCACTGTATTGCGGCTTCGATCCTACCGCAGATAGCTTGCATCTGGGGCATTTGGTGCCACTGCTTTGTCTGAAACGTTTTCAAGACGCAGGTCATAAACCTGTCGCTCTCGTTGGAGGGGCGACCGGACTAATCGGTGACCCAAGCTTCAAAGCGGCTGAGAGGAAGTTAAATACGGAAGACACTGTTCAAGAGTGGGTAGAAAAAATCCGCCGTCAAGTCTCACCTTTCCTCGATTTCGCCTGCGGCGAAAATAGCGCCATCGCCGCCAATAACTACGATTGGTTCGGCGGAATGAACGTCTTAACCTTTCTGCGTGATATTGGTAAGCACTTCTCCGTTAACCAAATGATTAATAAAGAAGCGGTGAAACAGCGTTTAAACCGCGAAGATCAAGGGATCTCCTACACTGAATTCTCGTATAACCTCCTGCAAGGTTACGACTTCGCCTGCCTGAATAAGCAATACGGTGTGGCATTGCAGATTGGCGGTTCCGATCAGTGGGGAAATATCACCTCGGGCATCGACTTAACTCGCAGAATGCATCAGAACCAAGTATTTGGCCTAACGGTACCGCTAATCACTAAGTCGGATGGAACTAAATTTGGCAAAACAGAAGGCGGTGCGGTGTGGTTAGACCCGATTAAAACCAGCCCCTACAAGTTCTACCAATTTTGGATCAACACAGCAGACGCTGATGTGTATCGCTTTCTGAAGTTCTTCACATTTATGAGTATCGAAGATATTCAAGCACTGGAGACGGAAGATAAGCAAAGCGGTAAAGCCCCGCGCGCCCAATATGTCCTCGCTGAGGAAGTGACACGCATGGTACATGGCGAAGCTGGATTGGAAGCCGCCAAGCGTATTACACAAAGCCTCTTTGCGGGAACCTTAAGCGATCTGACCGCCAGCGATTTTGCGCAACTCGCGCAAGACGGTATGCCAACCATCACATTAAGTGAAGAGACTGATCTACAACAAGCTCTGGTCACGGCAGAATTGGTACCCTCTCGGGGCCAGGCGCGTACCATGATTAGCTCGAAAGCAGTTTCGGTTAACGGTAATAAGCAGGATGATACCGAGTACCGATTCACTGATAGCGATAAACTCCATGGTCGATTCACGTTATTGCGTCGAGGAAAGAAACACTACTGCCTAATCAACTGGGCATAGTAAAAGGGCCGGAAACGACCTTTTTTTATTCATAATAATAGACATGCAAACATGAAAAATATTTTAGCAATACAATCTCATGTAGTTTATGGGCACGCCGGCAACGCGGCTGCTGAGTTTCCCATGCGCCGTATGGGCGCCAACGTATGGCCTCTTAATACCGTTCAATTCTCGAACCATACTCAGTATGGGCAGTGGACGGGTACGGTGATGCCCGCGGAGCATCTCACAGAAATTGTCCAAGGTATCGCGGCTATTGATCGTTTAAAAACCTGCGATGCGGTACTGAGTGGTTATCTCGGCTCGGCAGAACAGGGTGAGAAAATCCTGGAGATCGTCCAGCAGGTCAAAGCCGCCAATCCGAATGCCTGGTACTTTTGTGATCCGGTGATGGGGCATCCTGAAAAGGGATGTATTGTCGCACCGGGTGTCGCAGAGTTCCATTGCCAGGTCTCCTTACCGGCAAGCGATGTCATTGCGCCAAATCTATTAGAATTAGAGATGTTGAGCGGATCTTCTATCAATAATCTTGCGCAAGCCATTGAAGCAAGCCGCGCCTTAATTGCACAAGGGCCGAAAGTCGTGTTAGTTAAGCACCTTTCGCGAGCCGGGTTACGTAGCGATCAATTCGAGATGCTTTTAGTGACCCAAGAAGAAGCGTTACATATTCATCGACCGCTGATTGATTTCGGCGTCAGGCAGCCAGTAGGGGTGGGGGACTTGACTAGCGGATTACTGTTAGTCAATCTGCTGCAGGGCAAGTCTTACGTGCAGGCATTGGAACATATTACCGCTGCGGTATATGGGGTGATGTTGAAAACCCATAGTATGGGAGAATATGAACTGCAGCTGGTGGCCGCTCAGGATGAGATTGCCACGCCAAGCCACCATTTCAGTGCCACACCGGTTTAGGCCAAAGAATAAAAATGTGACCTTTATCGCAACCCTAAAGGTCACCGTTCAAAAAATTTGATAGATATCAGCACTTCTCGCGGCAAGATCTCCTAGACTCACCCTTACCTTAACTCTCATGGAAGAATGGGAATCATGCTGCAATTTCTAAAACAAAAACGCCTTCCGACGCTGGACCTAGCCGCCGCTGTACGTCGGAAAATGTGGTTCAAACCCTTTCTACAGTCCTATCTGGTCGTCTTTATCTGTTACATGACGATGTATTTGATCCGTAAAAATTTTAATATTGCACAAAACGATATGGTCTCAACCTATGGGTTGAGCTTAACCCAGTTAGGGCTTATCGGATTAGGATTTTCCATTACCTATGGTATAGGGAAAACTCTCCTTTCCTACTACGCCGATGGAAAAAATACCAAGCAGTTCTTACCGCTGATGCTGATTCTATCAGCGATATGTATGCTAGGGTTTAGCGCCAGCATGGGATCGGGCTCAGTTGCGCTGTGGCTGATGATCGCGTGTTACTCGTTGAGCGGCTTTTTTCAAAGTACCGGGGGCTCGTGTAGCTACTCAACCATTACGAAATGGACACCGCGTGGTAAGCGTGGCACATATCTTGGATTCTGGAATATTTCCCATAACCTTGGGGGGGCAGGTGCCGCTGGGGTCGCTTTATTAGGGGCGAACTACTTCTTCAACGGACACGTGATCGGAATGTTTATCTTCCCATCGATCATTGCGCTACTGGTCGGGGTGATAGCATTGCGTTTCGGCAATGACTCCCCAGAAGCCTATGGGTTAGGTAAGCCAGAAGAGCTATTTGACGAATCGCAAAGTGAAGAAGACGAAGAAGCCGATGATGAAAGTCTGACTAAATGGCAGATTTTCGTCACTTATGTCTTAAAGAATAAAGTTATTTGGTTGCTGTGTTTCGCCAATATTTTCCTCTATGTAGTACGCATCGGTATCGACCAATGGTCAACCGTCTATGCCTATAATGAGCTAAAACTCTCCAAAGAAGTGGCCATTCAAGGTTTTACTCTATTCGAGGCGGGCGCCCTCGTCGGTACACTATTATGGGGATTCCTCTCTGACCTTGCCCGCGGACGCAGGGCATTAGTCGCATGTATTGCGTTGATTTTTATCATCATCACCCTAGGGGTTTACCAACGAGCCACCGAAGAGTGGGTGTATCTCACCTCGCTATTCTTCCTGGGTTTTATGGTATTTGGTCCACAATTATTGATCGGTGTGGCGGCGGTAGGATTTGTGCCGAAAAAAGCGATTAGTGCTGCCGACGGTATTAAAGGAACCTTTGCCTACCTAGTGGGTGATAGCTTCGCGAAGCTTGGTTTAGGGATGATCGCGGATGGACACTCAATTTTTGGGATGACTGGATGGGCTGGAACCTTTGCTGCGCTTGACGCGGCGGCAATCAGTTGTATAGCGATCATGGCTGTAGTGGCGATTCTTGAAGAGAAGAAAATTAGAGGTATCGCTAAGCGAGCGTTACAAAAATAGAGAATAAACCCGTCACAATGACGGGTTTAGTTTTACTAAGCGTTCGTGTTGCGTACCATTCGTTGTAAAAGCGGTGAAACCAACAACATCACGACGGCAATACCCAGAGTATATTGCCCAATTTGCATGAAAACGTTGCTATAGACGTGCAGTGACTGAAGCGGGTCAGTCACATTTTCTGGCACGGCCATTAGGTTAGCGACTTTCCCTGCGATCATTGCCGCCCCCGCCGTAGTCAGGAACCAAGAACCCATAATGAAGCCCATTAAGCGTTGTGGAACCAGCTGTGCCACCATGGCTAAACCTAGGCCGGAAATCATTAATTCGCCAATGCTCTGTAGCGCGTAACTGAAGATGAGCCAGTTAATCGACACAATGCCTTGTTCGCTAGCCATCTTAGCGCCTAACGGTAATACCAAGAATGCCGCCGAGCACAAGAACATGCCAATAGAGAACTTATAGGGCATCGGTAAGCGATCGCCGAGCTTGTTATAAACGATGGCAAGCAGGGGGCTCGCTAGCATGATCCAAAATGGGTTAAGTGCCTGGAATTGTTCCGGTTGAAAGGTAAAGCCTAATAATTGATGTTCGACGTTATGAATAGCGAAGAAGTTTAAGGATGTCGGCATCTGCATATAGAGTACGAAAAATACGATTGCCTCTAACATCATAATAAACGCTACAATCATCTTACGGCGGTCGGCACCTTTAAGTTGTAAGGTTTCTTTTAAGAACACCAACAGTATTCCCACTGCGATCACACCGAGAGCCATACGAGCGATATCTTGATGATGCAGAAGCCATGTTGCAAGGCTAACTAGCACCACGACACCCAATAGTGTGAGTAACAGTTTATTCCATTGCAGCGGTGCAAAATCTGGTTTTGACCCATAATCTTTAACAATACCCTTGCAGAAAATAAAGTTCAGCAAGGTGATCACTAAGCCAACCACAGAGAGTGAGAAGGCTGCGCTCCAACCATAGTTAGCTGCGAGTACCGGGGTTAACATCATCGAAACAAGAGAACCGATATTAATCGACATGTAAAACATGGTAAATGCCCCATCAATACGGGGGTCGTCTTTATCATAGCAGGTGGATAATAGAGAAGAAGGGTTAGCTTTAAAGAGACCGCTACCGACCGCGATGGTTGCCATCCCTATGTAGACGAGGGAAACTTGATGACCAGAGAACGCAATCAAGCTATAGCCTAGGGCCAAGACGATAACGCCAAGCGTGAGTACGCGTTTTGTCCCTAACACTTTATCGCCTAACCAGCCGCCGATGGCGACCATTCCATAGACGAGTGCGCTAAATGATGAGAATAGGGTAATTGAATCTGCTTCCGTCATACCAAGTTGTTTGACGAGGTACACGGCCATGATGGCTTATTCGGTTTTATCGCGATATTCGCAGAGATCTTCAATCAGGCAAGAACCGCAACGAGGTTTACGGGCGATACAGGTATAGCGGCCGTGAAGAATCAACCAGTGATGGCAATCAACTTTAAACTCGGCTGGAACCACTTTTAGCAGTTTTTGCTCGACGAGATCGACATTTTTACCCGGTGCGAAGTTGGTGCGATTCGCCACACGAAAAATATGGGTGTCGACGGCAATGGTCGGCCAGCCGAAAGCGGTATTCAATACGACATTTGCCGTCTTACGGCCAACGCCGGGGAGTGCTTCAAGGGCTTCGCGATTTTCAGGTACGCCCCCTTGATGCTGATCGATCAAAATCTGGCACGTTTTAATGACGTTAACGGCTTTAGTATTAAATAGTCCGATAGTCTTTATATGGCGTTTAACTCCCTCAACGCCGAGTGTAAGCATCGCAGCAGGCGTTGGAGCGTCACCAAATAGCCCAATAGTTGCTTTATTGACGCTAACATCGGTGGCTTGCGCAGAGAGTAGTACAGCGATCAGCAGCTCAAACGGGGAATTGAAGACTAACTCAGTCGTCGGGTGAGGGTCGTTATCGCGTAGCCGAGATAATATCTCCAGACGTTTGAGTTTATTCATCCCGTTTGACCCACCGTCGTATCAGCCATTTTTGCTTGTTGCTCGGCTCGACGAGCACTCGCTTGTTTCGTCCGTTGGTCGATTAAATATTTAACCGCCAGCAGCATTCCTAAGCCGATAAATGCACCAGGCGGTAGCATAGCTAGTAGCATAGGGGAATCGAAGTGGAAAACTTCAACCCGTAGTACTTTTGCCCAAGGGCCTAGTAGCTGATCCGCACCATTGAAGATGGTGCCATTACCGATAATTTCGCGTATAGAACCCAGCGTTACCATGGCACAGGTCGCGCCCATACCAATGGCAAAACCATCCAATGCGGAAAGACCGACATTTGCTCTTGAGGCAACGGCTTCCGCGCGGCCTACCACGATACAGTTGGTCACGATAAGCGGTATAAAGATCCCCAAAGACTGATATAAGCCGTGGGCATAGGCGTTAATCAGTTGTTGTACACAGCTCACCACGGACGCGATAATCATCACATAGATAGGGATACGTATCTCAGAGGGCATCCAGCGACGCGACAGAGATATTGAGCTGTTAGTGAGGGTGAGGACGAGTGTTGTCGCCAACCCTAATCCCAGCGCATTGGTTGCCGTCGAAGTGACGGCAAGCAGTGGGCAAAGGCCCAATAATTGGACGAGAGACGAGTTATTTTTCCACAACCCGCCGACTAGCAGCTCTTTAGCTTCACTCATGGCGTAATGCTCCACATTTTGGAAGAGTGTTAATTTTCTGCCGGAGTTCGGCAATAAATAAAGTGGTACGTTTGGTCTCGTTGACGACCGCACGTGGAGTTATTGTTGCACCGGTGAATTGATCGAAATCACCGCCATCCTTCTTAACGGCAAAGTGGCTATCTTGTGAGCCATGGATGGTTACCCCCGATAAATGGGTGATCCAGTCGGAAATACGTAACTCAATTTTATCCCCTAAACCTGGCGTTTCATGATGCTCGGTGACACGCACGCCGAGCACTTTTCCTGAAAAATCGGCACCAACGAGCATCCTGATTGCCCCAGAGTAGCCATCAGGGGCGATGGTTTCAATCGCGGCGGCAACGGGCTGGCCTGCCTTACGGGCGAGATAGAAAGGATGCGGCTGATCGTCCCCCAATACTGGGTTACTCACCAAGTAACACTCTTTTTGGAGATCATTATCATAAAGAGACGGCGGAACCACTTGGTCGAGTAGCGTCTTCTCTTGTATTGCCATCTGCTTCGCTACCGTCGGTTTAGTCACTTCATTGACGAGTGCGGTAACACCGGTCGTTACCGCAGCAAACACAGCCAAAATCACGCCATTTTTACGAATAGTGTCTAACATATCCTACCCCTTAGTATGGCCGTAAACTTTCGGTTGTGTGTAGTAATCAATAAGCGGCACACAAATATTTGCGAGGAGTACGGCGAAGGCAACCCCGTCTGGATAGCCACCGAAGCTGCGGATTAACCACACTAAAATGCCGATTAAAACGCCGTAAATGAGGCGTCCTCGGTCGGTGGTTGAAGCAGAAATAGGATCTGTCGCGATAAAAAATGCACCTAGCATTGTTGCGCCGGAAAATAAATGTATAACTGGCGAAACGAGGCTATGTGGTGAGAAAAACCACCCCAATGTGGCACAGATCCCAAGAGAGAGCAGGAAGCTTACTGGAATATGCCAACGAATCGTTTTGGTGGCGAGTAGGCCGATACCGCCCAATAAGAAGCCAATATTGATCCACTGCCAACCTTGACCCGCGATAATTCCGTGATAAATAGGTTGAGCAAGAAGATCCTGAGCAGAGTGCCCGGCCCGTAAGCCGGTTTTAAAGTTATCGAGCGGGGTAGCTTGACTGACGCCATCGACACCCATCTGTAACTGTTGCAAACTCAGGCCTGTATCATTGTGCCCGCTAAAAATCATCTGCCATGTCTCAGCAAAGGAGAGCGGGGCATGCTGTAGCGCCTCAGGGGGCAACCACCCTGTCATCTGTACGGGGAATGAGATAAGTAAGACAACATAACCGACCATCGCCGGGTTAAACGGGTTTTGGCCTAAACCGCCGTAAAGCTGCTTGGCGAAGATCATACAAAAAGCGGTACCGATGACGATGACCCACCAGGGCGCTAACGACGGAATGCTCACTCCCAGCAATAGCGCAGTAAGTAGCGCAGAGTTATCGGCAAGGGTACTGAGAATCGGTTGTTTGCGAAGACGTAATACACCGGCTTCACAACCCCAAGCAACGATTGCAGCAATCGCAATCTGTATGAGGTTTCCCCAGCCAAAGTAATACCACTGTGCAATTATTCCTGGAATGGCTGCAAGCAAAACTAGGGTCATAATACGGTTAGTACTACGACGGTTATGAGTGTACGGAGAACTCGCGATGCGAAAAGCCATTTATTCCTCTGATACCGATGAAGGTTGTGATGTCTCGTTAGAGTGGTGCGACGCGTTAGCCTGCGCTGCCCGCTTTGCCTTAGCGCGGGCGATAGCCGCGGCGACGGCGGCTTTGCGTGGGTCTTCGTCGCGAGCTGCGGCCTCAGGCTCTGCAGTGGGTTCTGTCGTCTGCGCTGCCCGCTTTGCCTTAGCGCGGGCGATAGCCGCGGCGACGGCGGCTTTGCGTGGGTCTTCGTCGCGAGCTGCGGCCTCAGGCTCTGCAGTGGGTTCTGTCGTCTGCGCTGCCCGCTTCGCCTTAGCACGGGCGATGGCCGCGGCGACGGCGGCTTTGCGTGGGTCTTCGTCGCGAGCTGCGGCCTCAGGCTCTGCAGTGGGTTCTGTCGTCTGCGCTGCCTGCTTCGCCTTAGCACGGGCGATAGCTGCGGCGACGGCGGCTTTGCGTGGGTCTTCAGCGACAGCACCAGAATTTTCTATAGCGGCCTCAACGCCCACGACCTCAGCATTGAGTTGGCTATCATAATCGTCGGCAGTAACACGGCCTTCTTCGGTCAGCGATTGACTCTGTGCTTTCTTCGCCTTAGCTCTCGCGACAGCTGCGGCAACAGCAGCTTGACGTGAGTCCACGTCAGACTCAACCGCTTGCTGTTCGGCTTGGTAGGCACGCGCTTTCGCCTTGCGGGCAGCACGCTGGGCGATGACAGCACTATTATCAGGCTCGACGCCCTCTGTTAATGTCACGCTTTGTGCCGCTGTGGCATTTTTAGCTTTAACGCGCTCTAGCGCGGCGTTAACCTGATCCTTCTCGACATGAGTGACGCGTGCCTTAGCGGCGGCATGACGTGCCTCACGCGCTAATTTCTCTTTCTCTAAACGCGCCTGACGGGCCTCGAAACGGGCCTTAGCCTCTTGAGTACGTTGTGCTTCGATGTCAATGGCGAGTAACTCAGCCTTTTCTTGGCGATAATATTGTACCAGCGGAATATTACTCGGGCATACATAGGCACAGGCACCACACTCAATACAGTCATTAAGGTTATAGGCCCGAGCCTTATCATGATCGCCGCCTTGGCAGTACCAATAAAGTTGCTGTGGTAATAATCCGGCCGGACAGGCATCGGCACAGGCGCTACAACGAATACAGCCTTGTTCCTCTTCCGGTTCTCCCATCTCTGCTTTTGAAGGAGCGAGTAAACAGTTAGAAATTTTGATGATAGGCACGTTGAGCGCAGGGAGCGTGAAGCCCATTAATGGACCGCCCATAATCACCATCTGATCAGCATGGGGCGTAAAACCGGCGAAATTTAATAAGTGTTCGACGGGTGTACCCAAGCGGCCCCACACATTACGAGGATGGCTAAGTGCCTCACCGGTTAGGGTCACAACGCGTTCGGTTAACGGTTCTCCATCGATGACGGCTCGCTTGATAGCAAAAGCTGTACCGACATTTTGCATTAATACGCCGATATCTGACGAACGGCCACCCTTAGGCACTTCTCGGCCAGTCAGAATTTTGGTCAGCTGTTTGGCACCGCCAGATGGATATTTCGTTGGAATTACGCGGATCACCAGATCCTGTGCATCGCCCAGTGCGTGCGTTAACGCGCGGATCGCCTCTGGCTTATTATCTTCGATGCCGATGATGATTTTCTCAGATTGCAATAACCAGCCGAGAATGCGCGACCCTTCTAGAACCTCTTCGGCGTAGTCTTGCATCAGGCGATCATCAGCGGTGATATAAGGCTCACACTCTGCGGCATTAATGATCAAGGTCTTCACACCCTTTAATCCGCCCCGAACTTTGGTTGCGGTAGGAAACCCCGCTCCGCCGAGTCCGGCTACGCCAGCCTGATGAATACGTTCAACAATGACAGCACGCTCTTGTGCGCGGTAATCGATAATGACCGGCATTTTTTGCCAGCGATCAAGGCCATCCGGCTGAATAAAAATAGCAATTTCCGGCAGGCCTGAGGGATGTGCCGTAATATGCGGGGCAATTGCCGTGACCACGCCTGAGGACGGGGCATGGATCGGTAACATTTTACCGCTACCAAAAGTTAAGGGCTGCCCACGCAGTACGGAGTCACCCACCGAGACCACTATCTCGCCTTCATGCCCGATATGCTGCTTTAGTGGCAGGACGAATTGCTTGGGTAGTGGGATCTCGGTAAGTGGTGTGCCCGAAGATTGTGACTTCATTTCAGGCGGATGGATCCCCCCTTTAAAGTCCCAGATTGGTTCGCGGCGTAAACGTGAGAGAAAATTAAACATGATTATCAACCGGTATAACGCGGACAGGGATACTGTTCAGATCCCATTTCCAATTAGCCTGCGTGGTAGGAACAGGACGCATCTCAATACAATCGGTAGGACAGGGCGCTACACAGAGATCACAGCCTGTACAGAGATCGGTAATAACAGTGTGCATCGCACGAGTCGCCCCAACGATTGCATCGACGGGGCAAGCCTGTATACATTTAGTACAACCGATACAGTTACTTTCGTCTATCCAAGCTATCTGTTTTTCCGGTTCCTTTGCTTCTTGTCCGCCATCAATGGGCTGAGGATCAACGTTGAGTAGCGTCGCAATGCGCAGCATTGTCTGCTCCCCTCCCGGCGCGCATTTATTGATTGCCTCACCTTGATTGCCCACGGCTTCTGCATAAGGTTTGCAACCAGGATAGCCGCACTGACCACATTGACTCTGCGGGAGCAATTCGTCGATCTGCTCGACAATCGGATCTTCTTCGACCTTGAAACGTCGAGAGGCATAACCGAGAAGCCCACCAAAACCAAGACCTAAAAGACTGATCGCAACGATCGCGATGCAAATAGCGATAATCAAAACTTCACCAATCCTGTAAAGCCCATGAAGGCTAACGCCATTAAGCCGGCGGTTACCAGCGCGATGGACGAGCCCTTAAAGGGGGCGGGGACATTGGCGAGGACCAAGCGTTCGCGAATACCGGCAAAGAGGACCATAACGAGTGAAAAGCCCAGTGAGGCACTGAAACCATAAACGGCAGCCTGCAGGAAACTATGATGGAGATTTACACTGAGTAACGGAACGCCTAATACTGCGCAGTTGGTTGTGATCAGCGGTAAGAAAATCCCGAGTAGCCGGTATAGGGACGGGCTAGTTTTACGGACGACCATTTCGGTAAACTGTACGGTCACGGCGATCACTAAGATATAAGCCAGCGTGCGTAGATAGACGAGATCAAGGGGAACCAAGATCAAGTGGTTTACTATCCACGCGCAGATAGAGGCCAGAGTGATGACGAAAGTGGTCGCCATACCCATTCCGATCGCGGTTTCGAGTTTTTTGGACACACCCATGAATGGGCAAAGGCCTAAAAACTTTACCAGCACAAAGTTATTTACCAATACCGTGCCGATAAAGAGAAGAAGATAATCAGTCATGTGTAAGCCATTTAATAAAATCTCCCGACATTATCTGAAAATATCGGGAGTATCTCAACGTTGTACCCTAAATATACCTAAGGATAAGCACTAAGCATTAAATTTTTGATTAATATTTAACCGTTTTGTGCGTTGCGTTGAAGCGCTTTGTCTCTAAGGGCGCGTTTTTCATCTTGACTTAGGAAGGCCATATAGAGCCCATTCTCTTGTGCTTGGCGGATCTCTTCAGGAGTTAAGCCAGCAGCAGGGGCTGCAACTTCATATTCATGGGCAAGTTCAATACCTTGAACAGCAGGGTCATCGGTATTTAACGACGCCATTACGCCGTGCTGTAAAAATTGTTTTAACGGATGGTGACGCAGTTCCGCAACCGTACTAGTTTGGATATTTGACGTCAGACAAGATTCGATGCCGATCCCGTGTTCAGCAAGGTAATCCATTAAGGCTGGATCTTGGACGGCTTTAACGCCGTGGCCAATACGTTCTGCTCCAAGCTCTTTAATCGCCTGCCAGATGCTCTGCGGACCTGCTGCCTCACCAGCATGTACCGTGATGCGTAGACCGGCATCCCGCGCCCGTTGGAAGTGGCTCAAAAAGCGGTCACCCGGAAAGCCTAATTCATCTCCGGCTAAATCTACGGCAACGATATGATCGCGATGCGTTAATAATCCGCTCAGCTCTTGCTCGCAGGCCTCTTCACCGAAGGTACGGCTCATGATTCCAATGAGTTTGGCACTAATCCCAAAGTCACGGCATCCCGCGTGCACACCATCAATGACCGCCTCGATCACGCCTGCAATCGGTAATTGATGAGTCATCGCCATGTAGCCCGGCGAAAAACGCAATTCGGTATAATCGATACCCGCTCGTAGCGCATCTTCGATATTCTCATAAGCGACACGACGGCACGCATCCAGGTTGCCTAATACTTTTACACCCCAGTCAAGCTTCTGTAAAAAACTGACGAGATCGGGCTCGTTCGACATGACTTGGACGTGAGGGCGTAGAAGCTCGATATCATCAGCAGGTAACCCACAATTAAAGGCACGCCCTAAATCGAGAATAGTGCTCGCACGAATATTACCATCTAAGTGACGGTGGATATCGGTAAGGGGAAGTTGAGAATTAATCATGGTTGGCTCTTCATCAGTGTATATGTTGCGCATAGTATAAAAACATCCGCTATTGCGATGCCAACTTTTTCAGTGATCTCAATAAGGCTTTAGTATCTTCATGGTCAAAAATCTCTCAACGATAAGTGATTTAGATTGAATGGATTAATTATCCATCTAGAATGGAGGTAATCACTGCCGATATTAAGGGATAGACCTGATGATTGATTATTTGAAACTCGCAGAGGGCGAGCGCTTAACCTTATTACGCGAAACCCATCTTCACACGCAGGGCCAGACCTCGATCAAAGAGTGGCAGATTGTGGATAGCCAAGGCACGATTACTGGTGGAGTTACCCTACGGGATCGCATGAACTCACGTCGTTCTTATAGTGGTGAATACCGATTGACGCAGCGCGATCGCCAAGGTGACATCGTTCTTGACCGCCTAATCTAATTCACTTTCGGCGGCTTCCTATCGTCGAAGTGAAGCATTAGGGATAAACTGCAACTCGAGCTACTAGGAGAAACTGATGAATCAACGTACTTTATTCAAAGCAGTTGCGGGACTCACGCTAATGACGGCACTCACCGCCTGTACACAATCACCTCATAAAGAAGCCTCTGAGCGGCAGATCGGGATGGCGAACCCTGCCTCGGTCTATTGCCTCGCTCAAAAGGGCCAGCTGGATAATGTTAGTACAGCCCAAGGCATCAGTAGCTACTGCACAGTCCCGAGCGGGGAACGCGTAGAGGAATGGGCGTTATTCCACCGCGATCACCCTAATCGATAAGCGGTGACGTTACAAAGAAAGCCCCACAGAGTGGGGCTTTTCAATGAGGCATTCTAATTATTTATTCGTTGCCGCTAGAAGTAAGATACTGTTCAATAAATTGCTCTAACGTCATCTTATCCTTGTTAACCGTAACCTGACCTGCGCCATAGTGCAGCGACGAACTAATAGCCGTATCGTTGCTCGTCGTGAGGTGGTACATCTCACCCAGTGCGGACAGCGACTGAATTTGCTGATTTGCAAACTGGCCGGCTTGTTCAGCGGGGACCCCTTCCGATTGTGCAATCACTGACAGGAGCTTTGTCGCCATCGGTTTATTGACCGATAGAGATGCACTCAGTTGCGCAATATAGTTATCAACGATACCCGATAGCCCTTGACGGTTAACCTGAGTTTTAGACGGATCGTTAAAGTCTGCCTTCATGGAGAAATGACTTTCACCTTTCTCGTTTTTCAAGGTTAAGTCATCGATCGAGAAATGGGGTGCGCCAGCGAGTAACGCCGGGACGTTTTGTAGTACTGTCGCGTTAACCTCGTTTTGCATCGCTTGCAGCTCATCCTGATTCGTCACATGTGCGATGTTGGCCATATTTTTCTGTACGGCTTGGTTATAATTGTCGTAGAACGTCTTCATACCACTCGCACTAAAATCTTGCAGTGACAGTTTTAATGTGGCTGAGCCTAACGGGAGTTGTTGCCAGTCTATCTTGTCAATATGATAATGTAGGGTGCCATTCAACAGGTTCTTGACGCTTTTAAGGTCAGAGTTACCTTTTATTCCGGTGAATTGGACTGCCGGTTTATGGTTAAGTGCATACATAAAATTATTGGCACTAATTTGTTGGGTACCAACGCGAAGCCCTTCGTCACTCAAACGACTGTCGGAGCGTACTGATAAACCGTTCACGGTTAATTCGGTATCCACATCGGCCTCATTCTTAAAACTAAGCACGATCTTGCCTGTATCGACATTTAACTGAATCCCACGCTGACTCGGTGTCGTTTTTAGCATAATTTGCGCTGCATCGCTGCTTAGGCTGCTATCCTGAGCCGCATAATTTACTGGCTCAATCTGGATATTCGAGGCGGTAGTACGACCATATCCGACGCGCGTTTCAGCGGTAAACGGTGTTTTACCCTTGGTCGCCTCGAACAAGGCTTTCACGCTCGGGGTATTCGCCAGCTCGCTATGAATTGAGGCGAGTGCAGGGAGCAAATTGAAGTGTTTCAGTTGTGCCAGCGGAAAAGGTCCATGGCTAATGGTTTCATTAAAGACGACACGATCCCCTGGCTCTAACAGCGCGTTAGCATCCTCGGCGGGGAGACGGCTTTTAACCAGCAACTGTGTCGAGCTACTAAAAATATGGCGTTGATAACCCTCACGTGTGACGACCAATCCAGCTTCAGGATATTGCTGCGTTAATTGCTGATTGAGCTGTGCGACCACCTGATCGATATGCTGTTCGGCTTTCTTGCCGGTATACCACGCTGCACCCGTCCACAGGACGCCAATCCCTACGATGACGGCGAGAGCTACTTTTGACTTCTTCATGATAATGGGGTCCTTGTCGATCCTGATAATTGGGCAGCAGTCACTGTGAAGGATCTTCTCCGCCGCGACACAACTGTTTTACATGCTTTTACATTCTAACCCCTTAATCTGTCAAGGATCTGTCATAAGAGGAGCTGGAATTCCTTATAGCCTAAGAAATTTTCCCAATTAATGCGCCTAACCTGCAAATTTATGATTAAGGCGTAGACTTAAGGGAAATTCATAGCGAAGAGAAAGAGATAATGAGTGAATTCCGCCAAGAACAGGACTCGATGGGTAAAATTGATGTCCCTGCGAATAAATTATGGGGGGCACAGACCCAGCGCTCTTTAGAGCACTTCAAAATTTCGACTGAAAAAATGCCACCGGAACTGATTCACGCCTTAGCCATCACTAAACGGGCTTCGGCTAGAGTGAATCAGCAACTCGATCTTCTCGATGATGAAAAAGCCTCTGCGATTATCGCGGCGGCGGATGAAGTGCTCGCCGACAAGCACCGTACTGAGTTTCCTCTCGCGATCTGGCAGACGGGGTCGGGGACACAGACAAATATGAATATGAATGAGGTATTGGCCAACCGAGCAAGTGAATTGCTGGGTGGGGAGCGGGGGATGGCGAGGAAAGTCCATCCTAACGATGATGTTAATAAGAGCCAAAGTTCTAATGATGTCTTCCCTACCGCCATGCATATTGCGGCGAAACTGGCACTAGTGCAGGAATTGCTGCCCGCCCTCGAACAGCTGACCGATGTACTGGCCAAGAAATCAGAGAAATTTGCAGATATCGTTAAAATTGGTCGTACGCACTTGCAAGATGCCACGCCATTGACGCTAGGGCAGGAGATCTCCGGCTGGGTGAGTATGCTGAAATTCAGTAAGTCTCACCTTATGGCGACGCTTGATCATCTCTCTGAACTTGCGTTGGGCGGTACAGCGGTAGGAACGGGGTTAAACACTCATCCGCGCTATGCGCAGGGTGTCGCTGAGGAGATATCGGCGTTTACTGGCGAAACCTTCGCCACAGCCCCTAACAAATTTGAGGCATTAGCCACCTGTGATGCTTTAGTACATCTACATGGGGCGTTGAAGGGACTAGCTGCCTCGTTGATGAAAATCGCCAATGATGTACGCTGGCTGGCGAGCGGTCCAAGGAGTGGGATTGGCGAAATTACCATCCCAGAAAATGAACCGGGAAGCTCGATCATGCCGGGAAAAGTCAATCCAACACAGTGTGAGGCTCTCACGATGATCAGCGCACAAGTGATGGGTAACGATGTCGCGATTACGGTGGGAGGCGCATCGGGAAATTTTGAACTTAACGTTTATCGCCCGATGATCATCCACAATGTATTACAAAGTCTGCGATTACTCACAGATGGCATGCACAGTTTTACCGAGCATTGCGCGCAAGGAATCGAACCGGATAAAGCTCGAATTCAACAGCTGGTTAATAACTCCTTGATGCTGGTAACCGCGCTGAACCCGCATATCGGCTATGATAAGGCGGCTGAAATCGCTAAGAAAGCCCATCATGAGGGCTTAACGCTTAAAGAGTCAGCGTTGGCACTCGGTTACCTGAGTGAGGAACAATTTGAACAATGGGTCAGACCGGAGAGAATGACGGGTCATTCTTCACGCTAATCCTCTTTCCACAGCCATAAACGAGGGATGACTAATGTCGCAGGATGAGCATCCGGCTTATGGCGATGAGCGACATTTTCTTCATCGTAATCGAGTAAACTGCCCAGCTCGGGCAGTGTTTCGCCCGCTAAATAAGTAATAATTAAGGGGCTAGGGCAGGCATGTTGCGTCTGTTTTTGCTGCGCGCTCTGCCATAAACGGACGATAGGCTGTACTTTTACGGGCCGTTTAATCTTCAACCGCACATCTTGAGGGAACTGCTGGATTAGCCTTAGCTCTTCATTAACCCTCTCTGCCCATTCTTCCCGCGTCCAGGGTGCGCGCGCACGTTTTGCATTGAGGCTTTTCTCCAGCTGCTCAATCACCTGTTGGCGACTCAGTCGTTTAATGACATGTTTATTCGCCCAGCCGAAATTAACGGAGTCAACGCTAGGCAGGACATGCAAACTCCGGTAGACATTTAAGGTGAGTAGGCCAGGGAAATGCTGATGGACAAACGGAAAGCGCTCAGCTGACGTAAGCTCACTGTCGACGGTAATTAACTGCTGGAAGTGCTGTTTTGCTCGATTAATCGTCGTACTAAGTTCATTGAGTTCGTCGCGTTCCTCCTGCGTGACCTGTATACAGAGCGCGCCGGGGAGACGGGTGGCACTACGCGTACTCTGACGTTCGGATTGTTGCTGTAAGTAGAGATGAGAGAAGTGTTGTAACGCCAGCTGGCGAGCCTGTTGTCCTAGTTGCTGCTCAACATGGATGGTAGGCGTGGGTGTAAGTTCGTCACCTTTGAGCGTAGGCGGCAACACGAAAACTCGCGCTGTCGTCAGCTTAGCTCGACCAACATGCTCTGTGAATTTTGCTAGCTGGCTTTCGATTATTGCCAATGTCTCGCGCATTTCTTCGACTAATGTATAACGCATAATACACCTTAGTTACAACATACTATTATAGTAATGATAGTAGTGTGCTTCGGTAAGTATGACAATAAAATCGTCAATAAAATGGTGAGGAACTACATATAACGTGCGATGAGCGTGTCCGCACCTTCTGCTGAACGCTAATTTTTGCTAGAGTAGCGGAGTTATGGTCGACTGTTCTTATTTCTGATGTGAAGAGGCTTTGATGCTAGATTATCGTTTTCCAACTGCTCTCCAAATGGTACTCAGTGTCGCAATGTCTGAGGAACAAGGAAAACGTTCGACCAGCAGTACCCTCGGTAGTGGGGCAGAAGCTAATCCAAGTCTTATCCGTAAGCTAATGGTGCCTCTTACCCGTGAAGGCATATTCGTTACCACATTGGGTCGTACAGGCTCTATCCACCTTGCGCGTCCTGCCGAGCAAATCACACTCTGTGATATTTATATGGCGGTGAGCCATGAAAAGAAACTCCTTAATTCTCGTCCCGATGTGAAAAAGCCCTGCTGTGTCGTGAGCGCTAATGTATGCTGGTATTTCAAAGAGATAGCAGAAGAGGCCGAGCAAGCGTCCTTACAAGTACTCGCAAAACATACTGTGGCCGATGCCTTATTGGCCTTGAAGCAGGGTAAGGAAATCACCGACTCCAATTGCGAGTAATTTCTGAGAAAAATAAAGTGTAACTTTAAAGGTTGCATTTATTCAGGATAGGGTGCATTATTTATTGCAACTAAAACTGATACACTTTATTTCGCTAGGAGTTACTGATGAATGGTTCTTTCTTTGATGATTTGATTCATTGGATCGACACCCATATTGAAAACCGCTTGAACTTAGATATGGTCGCTGACCGTGCGGGCTATTCGAAGTGGCACCTACAACGCATGTTTAAAGAACATACTGGCCATGCATTGGGCGAGTATATCCGAACAAAAAAACTTGAAAAATCGGCGTGTCGGTTGACTCACTCAGATGAACCAATTCTTACCGTCGCCATTTCGATGGGCTTCGATTCTCAGCAGTCATTTAATCGTAGTTTTAAGCGCCAATATGGAATGGCTCCAGGCACTTGGCGACGTACCGCTTCTCCTCAGCAAACCATGCATTAATCGCTTCCTGCTCTCCGCCTCAGTGTTAGGCGGGTGCAGCATCGCATTCCTTCTTGTGCTCTGCTAGACTTCTGGCATCGTCCACAAGGTAATATCGCTATGCAGCTAAAAAAACTCAGGCCCGTAATCATTCTGGCCCTACTATTGATTGGCTATGCCCTAAAAGTTTGGCATTCGCCGGTTGCTTCGCCATCGTCACCGACACAACATTCTTCTAGCTCCCGTGCATCGAGCGAAGTCAATAGCGACCCATTGACCGTAGCGCGCTATATCCAAGCTCATCAGCGACTCCCTGATTTTTACATTCGTAAAGGCGAAGCACGCCGCGACGGATGGGTAGCATCGAAAGGTAACCTTTGCGATGTCTTGCCTGGTCGCGTGATCGGTGGGGATCGTTTCTCAAATCGAGAGCATAGTCTCCCCGACAGTGCGGGGCGCCATTGGCAAGAAGCCGATGTAAACTTTAGCTGTGGCCGACGTAATAGCGATCGACTGCTTTATTCATCAGACGGTCTAATTTATCTTACGACCGATCACTATCGAAGCTTTAAGCAGGTGCCATGATGTTTACGCTGCATTTCGATTGCCGAGATATTAAAACGCGGGATGATTTTTACCAGCAACTATGCCAGCAATATCCCGCTTATTCCTCCTTCGGCTATAACCTTGATGGGCTATGGGACTGGTTAACAGGGGAGTTACCGCTACCCTTAACCTGCCACTTCCATGGCCTCAACCCTCAACAACTGAAGGCAGGTCAACCCCTTGCCGCAATATTCGCTGTATTGCATGAGGCTCAGGCTGAACAGCGCGATCTCTATCATATCGTGTTTGCTGAGGAGAAGCGTTCCCATCGTCCCGCCAGTGGCTATCGTGAGGATCACCGGTTACCGATAGGGTATTCATTTCTATGACGACGCTCAGCGGGTCAAGAAGCTGCTGCTGGCTATCTCGCAGGCTGATAACACGAGGGAGTTCACATAACTCTCCCTCAGCATCGAAGTCCCACTCCAGCTCGACACTGATACCGAGAGCGAGATTGTGCAATGTGTGCCGATCGGGAAGTAAAGCGAAGAGCGGGGTAGCGACTATGTCAGGCATATCAATACAGCGATAACCCATAGATGTTGCCGAGTTAAGGGTATGGATTGTCCGCTGCTTGCCTTGATAAGGGGGGGAAACAAGGGGGTACTGTAATCGGCCTTGTTGATTCAGTGGACCAAACCATCGTGCGACAGCGGTCGTACAACTATCACCCGCTACAAGCCCGTACTCTGAGGTAAGTTGCTGTTCCGCCAAACGGTAGATTAAGGCTCCCAAACTATTCGCCTGTTTGCCATTAGCCAATTTGCCTTTTGTACAGAAGGGCAACGCGGTATCGAGCGTTAGCGCAGATAATGGATATGCCGCCGCATGGCGACCAGTAAAAATCTGCTGGAAGACGGGCAAATCTAGGGATTGACCTCCCAATAAAACGATGTCGCAATGGTTTTTTGTGACAGTGTCACTTAATAGTTCTAGCAAGCGGTACAACTCGTTCTGTGTAGACTGGAGAGTCTCTACTAAATCTGAAAATGGAAACTCAATACACCATCCTCTTAGCTGTAATTGCGTAGAGGACGACGTCAACCCCATAACCCTCTCCATGAGCGTTCGCTCAACGAAATCTAACGATCTCTGCTCAATAAAATGTTCAACGCGACAAGAGTAAGCGGTCTCAGAGAGCTGGTAGCGCTGCAAAATATCGTCGACCAGCGGTAAGAAGAGGTGTCTGACCATATATTGCCGCCAAGGAGTGTCCCCCGGGCGACTCTTACACCGACAAAATAACCGCTCAAATAGCGTATCGATATCGCTAACGCCTTGCTCGCGGAGATATCTCGTCAATTGTGGGAGTAAAAACTGCCTGATAATGACTAACAGGATATTATCACCCGCTACGCTAACTCCCTGACGATAGATGAGATGTGGCGTTAGGGCTTGCGCCTCGTCGTCATTGTGTCGAGAAGCATAATAGTCCGTTATGGCCAGATCCGTTGTCCCGCCCCCGACGTCGATCAAGGCGATACGCAGAGGGTCGTTCAACGTAGAATGACGATAGCGTTGAAGTAATGTGCTGATCGAGTGTTCATGTAGCTTCTGCCATAACCAGACCAACTGGCCACAGCTGGCTTCATCCCAAGGAAATACCAGCTCAATATGGCCTGTTAACGGGAAAAATTGCGGCTGTGCAGCGCGAATGAGATCAATGGCCTGTTGAGTGAGAGCTTGGAAGCGCTTGCGCTCAAGAGCCGTGAAGTTTACCGGAAGCGTAAAATTTATCCGGTTGATATAGCGGGGGAGCGTTGTGCGATTCATCTTTTGCCGATAGTCATAGCTATTGATTTGATTAGCAATCTGACATAGCAACTCGGCGATAAAAAAAGTGAATAATGTTGCGCGGGAAAACTGAGGCTTAAACACCGGAACGCGAAAGCGGTCGGCTCTTGACGTATGTAATCCGCCTCCATCATCGAGTAATAAACTAAAGGGATGGTCGATAGACGAATAGCTGGCACCATCCACTTGCGGTGCGTTGAACCACGTAAAAGGCGATGGGTGATCGTCCCATAAATAGCGCCGAGGAGACGTAACACCTTGATAGTGTAAATCCGTATGAGATTCGCTATTCAGACGTTCAGCCTCCGGACCCATTCTGAGAAGTGAATACCATTGAAAAGCATCCATTCTACCGCTGGCGGAAGACAATCCATTATCGCCAAACGGCTCTGTAGAAAAGTTTATTTCGCTACTGAATAACGTACAAGGGGCATTCGTCGGGCAACTGAGATCACGAATTACGATCTCGCTACAGCCCGCGAGCGGGTGGGTATCTTCTATGCCGGCCTCATACAGGACACCGCAGCTATTAGTATTGCCCACGTCGATAATCGCTTCTACCGCGATGGCGGATTCTTCTCTCTGTAACGCCCTTAATAATACTGGGTGTGGTGATACCTGTTGCGCTAAGACTTTCAGTAGATTGATATAGTGCGCCTGCCAGATAAACGCGGGTACTCGAGGGGAACAATGGTTTAAGGGCGGCGGAAGTAATGAGGATAGCCAATGGCTGACCCAGGCTTGTTCGATAAAGCAATACCACTGGTCGCAGCGCGACGGCAAGGCAAATAATTGTTCTTGCTGTACATCAAATTGACTAGGTTGCACGTCGCTGATGGTTTTAGCTACCGCGGTATCGAAGGCGAGCACTATTTTCCCTCCAGCTGCTTGTGGCGACGAAATATAGGCCCGTACCCAATTCGTAGGGCCTGATCCCGTTGGCGATAAATATGGAATTGGAAGCCAGCGGTGCTGTAAAAATTCTAAGGACTCGGATAGCGAAAAAGAGTAGATGTAGTCGGGGTCTGAAGCCCAACCGTACGAAAACGTACGCTAAGTATGTTTTTTGACCAAATTGGTGCTTTCGCTGCCATGACGAAAGATAATTATAAAGGCCATTCATCGCTTTCTTCCGCTTGCTTAAGTG